>JAABUL010004636.1_pt1 | contig 18121 bp, 9 predicted proteins | sample 5559151 | NCBI WGS metagenome assembly JAABUL01 (sample SAMN10711876, study PRJNA513368) | rock metagenome | isolation source: Antarctica rocks | place: Antarctica: Victoria Land, Pudding Butte sud | reverse complement strand
ACTCATGTCAGAGTACTGATATTTGTTGCGAAAAACGCAAAGAAATTTACATGCACATCAAGATCAGACATAGTCAATAGCGAAGATATGCAAGCGATATCAATAGCGAACAATAAAATTCAGAAGAGAATTTTATTGTTCAATATTTACAACGAAAAGTCACAAAACGCAGATGACGAGCAATTATACACGATTGAGCGAGAATTAGCAAAAGTTATGCTAAATTCTGAGCAAAAAGTTATTATCGTCGAAGACTTTAATGCACATCATAGCTGATGAAACGCAAAAATTTCAAACTCTATTAGAACGAAAGCGTTAATAAAGTGAGTAAATTTACATAAATGCAATCTGATTAACACTTCTGATATAGACACATATCACAGCTATTCAGGTCAGTCAAGCTCAGTACTTGATTTAGCATTTGCATCAAAGAATATGCGCAATCATATCAAGAATTGACATATAGACGAGAACGCAGACACAGAATTCGACCATGAAGTAATTCTATTTACAATAGTTACGAAAAAAGTGAAGTTGGTCGAAAATTCGCTGAACGCGTCATACAATCTGCAAAAAGTCGACTGAAAAGACTTTGATGAGCATTTGCAAAAGACGAAAGACAAAATGATAGTCAAGATGCAAAGAATCACGAGTTTAGAAGCAAAAGTCATTTATTTGACTGAATGCATCAAGAATACAGTAGAATTATTTGTATCTAAACAGCGAATATGCGCAAAATCAAAACTCTGATGAAACAATGAGCTCATCGAAATGCGAAAGACGCTGTCGTCAAAAAAGCGAATCTGAAAAAGATGCAGAAATGACGACGCATGAGCAGAGGTAGTGCAAATGCGAAATTCGTATCATGATGCAATAAAGCTGGTCAAAAACCAATTCTGAATCAATTTTTTGAACAACGTCGAAGAGAAAGAAGTGTTTCAGGCCTACAAGTTCACTAAATCACGTCTAATTGAGAAGCTATTCTCGATACAAAACTTGCAAAAAGAATTGAAGATTGAATTCAATGAAAAGTGCGAGGCATTTCTGAAAGCAATGTACTCATCATCATCGAAAATTCAAATCAATGAAGAATTACTATTGAACGAAAGTATACAGTGGTCAAAAGTTATCGAAGGGAAAATCAAGCACGCTATTAACTTCTCAGCACTCAGAAAAGCACTCGAATCAGACGATATGTCATTCACAATCATACAGCGAGCGTACAAAACTATATTGAAAATCTTCAATTTAGTGTACTCAGATTTGATCAAAAACGACTATCATTCGAAGATATGACGCGAAGGCACGAAAATTATTCTGAAAAAACCAGACAAATTGAATTATTCAATTTTGAAGACATACAGAATTATTACGCTGCTAAACTGTTTAGGCAAAGTAGCAGAAAAAATAATAGCAGTGCGACTGTCTTACACAGCTGAAATTAACGATAAACTGCTGAATTTTGATCAAATGAGAGGCAGAAAACAAAGATCAGCTATAGACGCAGTACTAAACCTAGTACATGATGCGCAAATGACGAAAAGTCGAGAAAACACGCTTACCTGTCTACTTCTAGATGTCAAAGAAGTCTTTGACCATGTTGCGTTGAAACAGCTGGTCAAAATATTGATTAAATTGAAAATATCAGTCAATTTAATCAATTGAGTAAAATGTTTCTTACAAAATTGAGTTATTGACTTAGCATTTGACGACGAACGTCAGAAATCAAAGAAAATAAGCACAGAAATATCACAAGATTCATCTATCTTGCTCATTTTATTTCTAATTTATATTCGATATCTGTTTTCAAAGATTCGCGCAAAGTTCGGAAATTTACAGTCACTCAGCTATATTGACGACGTGATGCTATACATTGAGGGAAGAAATATTGACAAGAATGTGAAAATACTGAAAAACGCAGCAAAAATCGCTTTCACATGAGTTGAGAACAACGCAGTGCAATTCGATGACTCGAAATCTGAATTGATACACTTTGAAAGTCATAAAACGACATTCAACCAAATGATTATTCTACTCAATAACACGATCATAAAATCAAAGACATGCGTACGATGACTAAAAGTCTGACTGAATCGAAAGCTCAACTTCAAAGTTCATGTGCAAACGAAAATCGCGACAGTCACAAGAACGCTACACTCGTTATTTAGATTAATGAATAGCGAGTGAAGACTAAATGTCAAATCAGGAAAGCAGTTATATCTGACATACGTCACGTCTATTAGCGATTATGACGTCGAAATATGGTGAAATAATCAAAAAAGCTACTTAATCGTGTCACGCAATCATCTACTAAAGTAGGTGCTGATCATTCAAATGACGTACACCTCTCAAATGACGTTTTTTTTCCTTTATGTATTCAATCTTTCTCATCTCAACCATTCAACCACATCATGTCTGAATACTACATAAATTTGAAGTATCGTATAGAAGAGACTACAGATGCAATTCATGACGATGAATACAAGTTTGCAAGCACTGCAGCTCAGACATTTGAAGTTTCTGTTTGAACGCTTCAAAGATGACTAGTTGAAACTCACACCTCATTATTTGAACGAGAATCACATGAATATGTTCTGAATACTGAGCAAAGAGAGACTATATGTATATATTTGACACGTCTGAACAAGCTGTCAATTTCTGCTCGACTGAGACATCTTCAAGAAGCAGCAAATTTTCTACTGCAGCAGACAAATTTCGTAAATTCTTCTTGAGTTGAACAGCACTGATCAGTACGATTTCTACAGCAAAATTCTCAGTTTTTCAAGAGAAAACAAACTTCTCTTGTCGCTGATAGAAAGACTTCTCTGACTGTTGAGGTGACAAAGCAACATTTCTACGATTTTCGAGATGTGCTGATCAAATATGCGATTCAATCGAATGATATATGAAACATGAACGAATCAGACTTTCGTATCAAAGTTGAAAGAGATCATTTAATGATTACATTGATCAAAAAGAGATCTCTTTGTGCAATTGATTCGAAGGTGAGAGATTTAGTGAGCGATGTGAAGACGATTAATGCTGAAAGAGAAAAGATTTTTCTCATGCTCATCGTTTTCGAAATCAACATTTTGAACAAATGAGTGCAGGAAAATGATCTGAATGACGATCTATTGCTTGCTACTACTGAATTTGAATATTCGAATGATGAAAAGATCTTTGACTGACTGAAGCACTTCGATTTTCATAGTCGAAAGACTCAGGTAGAAGCTCATAGACTTCTGATCATGAATAACTACGAGTTTCATCTTATCTACGAGTTTCTACAGTACGTCGATTTTCATAATATCGTGATATTCACTCTTTTCTCACATTCTACACACGTTACACAGTCATTGAATGTGAGAATATTTCAGCTCATGAAGCATTATCATTCAAAGATGATTGATGAGACAATTCGACTCGAATCAACGAGTTTCAACAAACAGAACTTTCTTGCTTTCTTCATCAGTCTACAAGTCAAGATCTTCACTGAATCAAATATACAATCGACTTTTAAACAGACTGAGCTTGTTTCATATTCATCAAAAGTGATGCTGAAAAAGATGAGAGTCTGACAATTTCTCGAGTCAACCTCTTCATGAGATTCTTTTCTATTCTTCTCTTTTATAGAGATTACTTCGCATGAACTCAGAGAGATTCAGAAGCTTGGTACAGAGCTTCAAGATGATTTAGATGACTACGATATATCAAAGAAGCTACGCGAAAAATTTGATCGATATATAAAGAGATCATTAGTGAGGGCTAGCTCGCTTGCTTTGATCGAACGTGACATTGAAGCGACTCACAATCACAGTAAAGCGAAGGCTAAAAGAAACAAACTCGATGAATCTGTTGCTCAGAAGAGAGAGGTAATAATCGTTCGACAGGCAAGGGGTAAAATCGCTGCAGAGGTGAAGAAGAAGCGAAAAAAACGGGTTCGAGCATCGAAGCGAGAGAAGAAGCGAAATGCAAATGCTCAAATTAAATGAAACAAAGCTATTGCGAAAGGCTTCAAATTAACTGACAAGTCAGCTCAGAAGTGAATTGACAAATGAGTCACTGTTTTAGATGTAGAATACGAGAATGAGACTTCAGTAGAAGAGATTGTAGATCTGTTGAGGTAAAAAACGTCATTTGAGAAGTGTACGTCATTTGAGTGGTCAGCACCTACTTTAGTAGGTGATTGCGTGGCACGATTAGTCAAATTTCGCAAACTGCAAAACGCTGCATTACGAAAAATTCTGAATGCGTTTCGAACATCATCGATAAAGACTATGCAAATAGAAGTCGAAATCTCGTTGATGAAGATGCGATTAAATCAAAAGTGCAAGAACTATGCAATTTGAATAGTTGAGTTATCGAAAAAACACTCTATCAGAAAAAGAACATCTATTTTGTACTCATCTCAATATGCTATCGAATTGAACCTAGATCTGAACGCATCAAAATACCTGAACTGAAACGAGACGAAGAAGAACTTACCTCGAAAAGTCAAGAAGTGCAAAGACAGACTCACGCAGATATATTGAATATTGAACAAAGTGCAAAAAACACTGAATTCAATAAAAGAAATCGAAATTTCTCACTTCAAGAAATCATGAGGTCAAGAAATTGAGCATTTAGCAAGAATTCAAACCGAATTTGCAAAAAGCGAAACTCACGAAACGATCAATTCGCACTACAGAGAATTAGAAAGAATTATCAAAAAGGCGAAAAACATAGTGATGTATATCGACGCATCGCAAATTCGGAAAAAGATAGCAGAGATCGAAACAGAAACTGAAACGACAGTGATATTCACGCATGAACTCGTCAGATACAGCAAAGCGACAAGCGTTTACAACAAAATAATCACAACGAAAGCGAAACTGCAAGCTATTAGCGATGCAATCGCAATATGCAGCGAAAAAGCACTCAAAAACAGCGAAATTTGAGTGTACATAAACAGTCAAATGACTTTGCAAAGACTAAACGCAAAGAGCAACGTCAATGCGAAGTTATTCGATGACATACGACAAAACTTGACCAATTTACGTCAGAATCAGTGTCAAATTCGCATACAGTGAATATCGAGTTGCAAGAGCATTATTAAGAACGAAAAAGCAGATCAATTGGTCAAAAGCGCTGCTCAAGAATTACCAGTTATCGACAACATGAAAGCAATCATCATAAGCTTCGTCAAAAAGCAAATTTGCAAAGAGACGAAATTACAATGGTTAAATGCCTGAAAAAGCAGCATCAAGAAGGGAAACCAGTATCAAAAGCACATATCGAATGTGAATCTAAGTCATAAATCACTAAAAGAGATGAGGAAAATCAATAGACTAACGTTTTCAACCTTTATTCAGCTGAAAATGAAACATGAATATTTCAAGAGCTATTTGCATCGATTATCAGAGAATAATTCGAACAAATGCTATGAAATATGCAATGCAAGGCAAACGTTGAAGCATTTACTGCTGAACTGCAGGCATTATAGAGCAGAGCAGATAAAGCTTAAGGAAAAAGCTCAGCTCAAAAACACAGACACTATATTGACACTGTTCATCACCAAAATTGAAAGAATTGCAACACTAAAGTATTTGAAAAATACTTGAATTGCGACGAGAAAATGACTATTAGAAACGAAAGAGTAGAACGCGAAGAGTGCAAAAGAACAAAGAAAAACGAGAGTACGATGACGAGGGTTGAGAAAGAGCGCTTGTATGCACAAACTATCGATGTGATTGATCAACGAGAAGATATAAAGCAGCGACTTTGGCCAGATTACATGTAACTTAGCATACATACAGCGCCTAGACAGTGCCATAGTCATAGGCTGCATGCACTTAATGAAGAAATAAAAAAATAAAATAAAAATCTTGCATGATCAGCACATAAGATTGAATGAAGCAGCATTTTGCTTGAACTCATTGAACTTGAGTGTTGCATCACTTTTAGACTGCGTGCTTGAAGCAGAGAACTTTGAATTTTTTGTTGCAATGACAGACTTCATTTTCTCATGCGAGAATCAAGAACTCTTCTGCAACGTTACACTTTCACTTTGCTGCAAATGTAACTTCGACAATGCATCAATGTCTTGCAAATGCAAGTCAATGTTTATAAGATGCTTTAGCAGATCAACATAATTGATAGAGATGTATGAAATGCAAAGAAACTTATTCATGATGATTTTGTTAATCTTCATTCGCAAGTACATCATGCAAGTCTCATTGAATATATGATAGTTCAGATCTGCATACAGTCTGATAAGATATTGCTTGAAATTCGCGATGCTTTGATTAACTTGCTGCTTTGCAGTCTTGAGTCAACATTCTGTTTGAAAGTTACGAATTTCAGAATTGCTAAGTTTAACATGCAAGTATTCAATGTAGTACTTTCAGTCGAGTATCTCATCATGATTGCATATGCTCATTACATGATCTCATCATTGATTGCAAGACTTTTCTGACAAGTATAATGCAGATCATTGCAGCTTTTCTTCTTTCGTGATAAAATCAGATGATGTCACAACTATGAAGTCTTTGCAATCTCGCAGTCAAAACATTAAGAAGTTGTAGTTCATGATGCTCTGCTCTTTGAACTTGCAAGATTGATTAGCACGCTTGCGTGCATTGCTTCAATAGTGATCATTACTATGTTGTTATTGATGATCAAAGATTGATCGAGTTTCTTGCTTGAGTTTCAATATGCGAAGTTGCAAGACAAGCAGTACATTCTGCGTTTTCAGATTCTTTAACTGCTTGTGTACTTCGCTTGCTAATCATCAAGAAATATGATTTGTCTGTTCATTAAATTCTTGTGACTTGAACTTCTTATCTGCGTGTTTAAATGCATGATTCTCAAATCTGTTTTGATGAAACAACGAATTCTCAGTATGAAAGAAGTTATCACTTCTTTTGATCATACAACTTTTAGTGAGTCACTGTGCATTCAACATCTTTTACTGAGCAGCTTCGTGCAAATGAAGCAATTAGAACTGTGAGATGACGAGATTTCTTTACGTGAAACTGTGTAGTAAAAGATAATAAGATAGCACTCTATTGATGATAGAACTAATTGCTAAGAAACGAAAGTGAAAGCTTGCAGAGTTTTCATCTTCTGTCAAGTCATTATTTCTATTCACTTGTTAATCTCTTCAATCTAATCTTGTGAGCTAGTCTTGCAGATATGCATCATTCATAGTTGATGAGATACATTCTCACAGTAATTGACTTTCAATTCTGACACATTTTACGAAGCATTAAATTGATTTCAATTCATTGCTCAGCTCATGCATCTGTGATTTAAAATGTAAATGTTTTATTTCTTTAATGATCTTGTTTTTGTGATCATTGTATTTCAGATAGTCGTTTCATGTCTCTAAAGTACTTTGCAATTTTCATACAACTCATAATCATTGCAATTTTATCACAACTTTTGAGCAGATCTGATTTCAAAAGTTTCATACTTAATTCAATGACTTTGCTCAAGAAGTAAACTTCTTGATGATCTCTTGTAACATATGAGTGATTTCAACTACTCTGTCATTTATCACTGTCTTATCAATGAAAGAATGATCAACGAAAAGATGTATTTTTAAATGAGCATTTAATGCTTTTGTATTTATTTTCTTTCATAATCAATGAGTCGTAAGCTGCATGAAAGATGTGTGTAAACACAACTTCATGATAATTAAAAGATGATCAAATTTCTGATGTAAATTGATTTTCATTTCATATTTGTATATCATGAATTGAATTTTCTCGCTGTCAAACGCTAAATTTATTGTTGTAAGCTGATTATGAGTTTCTTTAATAATTATGTCTGATTCAAGCAATAGCTTTAATTAGACCTGCCGTCAAGTTAGAGTTGAGTTGAGTTGAGAGAGATCAATTCAACTCAATTCTGAGTTTGAGTTGAAATTGAATTGACTCTCTTCAATTCAAGCTCAATTCAAAATCAAGTTGAGTTGCTTGAACTCAATTTCTAAAAATAGTATACTTACTCATATGCACTGAGTTTTCATGCAAACTAAATTTGAACTCAATTTCTAAAAATAAAATAATTACTTGTATGCACGAGATTTTCGTGCAAACTGAGTTTTCGCGCACTCTAATCTAGAAAGATTAGCAACAAATAGTATCGAGTTTGACGTGCTAAAATAACATCAATATAGATAGTTTTAGTTAGCGTGCGCGAAAATCTCGTTTGCGCTGAAACCTCATGCATACAAGTAGTTAATCAATTGACTTTACATTTAAGGGAAAAAAAACTAAAGTTCTTGACAAAAGCAATAAGAATTAACTTGAATTATGCGCGAAAGCAATAGTATCACTAACAGTGTGACAGTGCAAAAATTGTATTTACTATCTATTTGTCTTGCGACAGCGTTGCATTCTGATTGCATAGTAACATGACTATCTACTTCGTCATGTAATTTGAACAAGCTTCAAATGTAAACTTTTCGCTTGTGAGACGAAAAATTAACCTCATATTCTTCGCTTGAATGATTACATGCTTTGCGTGAATTGCACAAAGATTAATGTCTGTTAAGTAATCAGTATTTGAATCGCAAAATCGATTGCAAAATTGATTGCAAAATTGATTGCAAAATTGGTTGCAAAATTGATCGTGAAACTAATCTTTGTACATTGCAACAAGTCACGCTTCTGTCGTCTTCTGCAATGCCTCTATAGCTTTTGATTGAAAGCGAAGATCAACTTCAATCAATTCATGACACACTTCGCGAATCATACGCTGAAACGACAGCTTTGAAATAAGTAAGTCGATTGTTCTTTGATATCAATGAATTTCACGAAGTATCACAGTTTCTTTGCAATATTTTCGCATTTTCTTGAGCTTGATAAGATCACTTTTTATGATGACATTGATAACACAAGCTGACTCAATGAGTCAAACATTCTAACATATGATCAGCGTCTTTGAAATTACTTTTGCAATCATTTTTGCAATCATTTTTGCAATCTAGTAAGACTCAAAACTTACTCTGATGAGCTTCAACTTTCTGTCATCAGTTCTCGACTTCACTGTTGACTGTTTTCAAGACATTTTTTCGACAAATTGCTTGTTATAAGGTTTTTTACTGAATGATGATGAGAACGATGATGATGAGAATGATGATGATGAGCTTAACAATGACGATTCTGAGCTGCTTGACAATCGCGATCTATTGTTTGACTCATGATCGAAATTTGATCTTGTAAGCTTGAATTTAGAATTCGCTGCAATATTATTTCTACTTTGCAATCAGTTTTGCGATCAATTTAAGAGTAATAAGAAATGAAATACATATATAGATTCGTGCAAGTTAAAGAATTCATTTGAATTCAAAATCGATTTCAAAATCTCGTCAGTTGCAAAATCAAAGATGCTGAGTAGCGTTTTGTTATTAGAATTAAACTCATTATTTCTGTATTGCAATCAGTTTTGCGATCTTCTATAAACTCGTAAGACTGATACATAACTTACTGAGCTGTTGTAATCATGATTGCAGTATGTTGTTGTTGTTGTTGTTGTTTGAAGGTAAAAGAAGAAGAAAGTTGATGATTACACAACTTAATTAATGTTGAAATGATGATGATCTAAATCTTAAAATCTTAAATCAAGATATCGAAGTTTAAATTTCATACCTCATCATTGCGATTGATCTTCACTATTTCACCTCATTATTTAAATCACTACATCATTGCTTTTACAAGTTAACTACTGTTCTGCATTTGCAATGACGTCTACTCACAAGCGCAAGACTATTGAAGATTATTTCAACAATACACATTCAAAAAAGACTAGAACTCATGTGCAAAATATGATAAACGATGAGAAGAAAATTGAAGATGCGAAAAACAGAGATAGAAATATTCATTTCTACTGAATCAAGCAATTCAAAAAATCGAATGTCTATTTATAAGCATCGAATGATGATCGTGAGTTCTTGTTGACTGCGCATGTGAATAATAAATGAAATCAACGATATTTTTTGCAATCTTTTTTGCAATCAAATATTAATAAATTCATAGAATTGCGAAAGAAAATACGATGAATCATGTAAGAGCGCGTCTCAATGTTGCAAGTCTCAACCAAGATTCTTCAGTACTAAGCGCTTGTTTCAATATGAATGTGAAGAATTCTCAATGAAAGAAACTCTCTGACATCAATGATGTTCAGACGAAAGAATGATATCAGGTGAATGACTTGCTTCTGAAAGAAAAGTTTAAGACAATGATGAATGAAGAGATAATGAATGACTTGAATGTCATCAGAGAAGCATTGACAGTGAAGATTCTTCGACAGTTTTAGAATTTCTGAAAAGACGTAGCGTGTTGTCTTATTGTGTAAGTTTTTGACAGTTCTTTTTGTAATCTTGTTTACAACATGATTATTATTTCTTTTACTATTTGAATTTTGCTCTTAATTTTGCTCTTGATTTTGCTCTTGATGTTGCAATCAATTTTGCAATCAATTTTGTAATCAATTTTGCAATCAATTTTACAATTAATTTCGTGACTTGTATTTTAATATTTATACTAACATTGTGATGATTGACAACAAGATTCATCTGTACGTGATGTCGACTACGAACCTTTTGATTCTATTTTGTGTTCGAATAGAAGTCAAAAGAGTCAAGAGATTTCAATTCAACACAGTTCGAACGATGTTAGAACGTTGCGTGATCAGAAAAGTCGTCATGCAGAGTTTTCACTCACGCGACAACATTTTCTCTAACAGTCACAATCGATCTACAAAGAAGATTAATGACATGTCGATGTCAGTAAGAGATGAAAAGATACTACTAGTGAAAAAGACAACTCAAGTGAAGAGTCTGCAAGTTGTGACTATAAGTGATCGAAGAATTTGCAACTCGTTGACTGTGTCGATATCGAAATGTCTTCATCACATCGACAATGTCGTTGAGTAATTGATGAAAAGATATCAGGTAGAATAGTCATTTCAAGTATTGAAAGACGTGACTACAGTGCTTGAAGAAGTAGTGACTCGTCGATTATGCTGATATACTGAGAGAGACTTGAGCTCATCTTCTTTACTTGACGTCAAGTCATTCATCTATTCATGTGAAAAATTGAGAGCTCAAGAGAATGATCAGAACGCATTCTCTTTCATTGATCAGAGTCAAACATTGAACGATTGCGATCGCACGTCTATACTAACAATTCATTCAACGTCTACGTGACATAAGTCAAATCAAGAGAAGGAAAGAGTTACTCAGTACAATCACACTCTATCTTCTCATCGTGTGCATCTTTCTTTCATCACATATTTCTCTGCTCAATGAATGACAATCATTGAGTAAGAGAACACAGCTCTACGTACGTTACAATCACGAGCATCACGAATGCAAAGAAAACGTCTTTCGTCTTCGAATCGAGAATCGAATCGAAACATCGTTGTATAGAATATCGTCAATGAAGAGCAGAGCAAAGATGATGCGTCATAATCAAACAGCACAGACACTCTCATCAAGAGTTTACTCGAGCGTCACGCGCTGAATAGAAGCTATAGATTCATTACTTGATAACACAGTGTCAATCTCATTGTTTCGACTGCGTGAAGCAGTCGTATAGATGACGAGTGATTTTCTCTTTCAGAGAGTTTTGTTTACTCGATATAAATAGCATAGAGTTTCTCATGAGTCGAGTCTAAATCGATGTCACAAGAATGTATGAATTACAATTACAATTACAATTACAATTACTAACATTGTGATATATAGAAAAGCAGAGAGTGATCAGTATCATCAAGTCTTTTTCAGAAATTATCATATCTCTTGAGATTGCGAATTGACATCAAAGCACTTTCAAGAATCATTTATTACATCTGAAAAAACTCTATGACGTGTAGTATGATTAAAAAGAAAGACGATTAAAAACAAGTCATGCAAGTGAATTGTGCTATCAGATCAGACTGAGAATTGATTGACAAATCTTGACTACAACAAGTATAAATGAACATCAAATATTTCACACAAATTGGCATGTGAAATCTGAAAAGTAATATTCAAAATTAAGAAGCTCAGTAATTTTTTTGATTCTCTTAATACTTATATCTTAGAAATCAAGTGTTTCTAAATCAACAATCTAGCTAGTTTCACAGTTACAAGCTGATAAATAGAATCATTTATTGCATGCAGCATCACAGCATACTCTCATGTAATGAATAAATAGCAGAAGTGAACAAAAGAATTAAACATTCTTTTCGCATAATTTTGTGCAACGATCAACGATTATTTTATACTTCAGTTCATCTCTGTATAATTATTTCATTGTATTTGTAATAAGCTTCTTAGTTAATCATAATGTTTGAAATCTATTAAAATGTGCTAGTTTTTAGAATAATTAACAGTTAATTTAAAAGATAAGAATCAATCAGTCACAAGTCAACAGTGACACACGATTTGCATTGATTTTCAAACTCTAAGCTTAATGATGCTTGAAAAATCAAACTTGTTTTTAATTCTTTTTGCAACTCTTTTTGCAGTCTCTTTTTCATTTAACTTACTTATCATGTCATCTTCTTGAAACAGAACATTGAGATTGCAAGCAAGTATGAACAGTTTATTCAGTTCTATAGATACATCTTCAGAGAATCTTGATAACAGCGAGCATAATAGTGCTCAATCTTCTTCTTCTAACGTTGCTTCTGTCGTGTTTGTTGAACTGCAGTCGTTACATGATGAACGACATGTGCTATATGATCATGAGCAAGAATATCAATATATATTTCTGAATTGATGAAAGCAAACTCAATATGCAATGCAAATAGAACGAAAAGTATCAGACTATCGTCATTCAAAGTGAATCTCACAGACATGAACAAATGAAATATGAAATAACTTCTATCAAACAGCTTTAGTTGAAAGCGAAAGATTCAAACTCATTTGTCGTTTGTGTTTGCATGTCTACAAGCATTCTAACAATAGAAGCATCGATAACAGCATCATGAAACATCATCTGAATAGCAAAGATTGTGATAGATGCACAAACTTAGCAACTAAGATTATGAAAGTTCAAGACATTCGTAACTTTGTTAGAGTTAAAACTTCAATAAGTTGCTTCTTAGCTGCAGATTGCAAAATAAATTGCAAAACAAATTGCAAAAGAGATTGCAAAAGATTAACAAATCACAGCATCGCATTTTTCATCAAGAATATACTTCAGAAATCTTTGCACTACAACTTCAAAAGACTTTCGTTGCTTTGAATATCTCTCATGTCGCTATTGACAATGTTCAATTTCGACGAGCATTTGAAATGACATAATCAAGCATTACTTTGTCACACAGAATCAAACTTACGATCTCTTTCAAGAATCAAGCAACTGTTGTTTGAGTCAACATACTTAAGAATTTATTAACGAATTCTAAAATCTTTATTAGTCTAGATGAATGAAGTAGTTTTAATAGATTATCTTTTCTAGTCATCATGAAATTTTACTACATTGAGTTCTGAAAGTATCGAAAAGTCTTGTTGAGCTTTGAACAAATCAAAGACAAGCATATTGAAAGTAATTTAAGCAGTATTACTGAATGAATATTGCAAGAACTTGATATTCAAGATTGAGTTATGACTGTAATCACAGACAACGTCAGCAATAATGACGTCATGATGACTGCATTAGACGAGACTTTGCAAACATTCTCAGCTACTTCACATTTATCATGTTTAGCACATGTAATTCAGTTAGCTGTTAAACAGTTACTCAAATCGCTGACGTTAAGTTTCAAGAATGAGAATGAGAAAGAGTATTGAATACTCAAGATTAGTCTTCAAAGCATGTTTATACAAGAGAGTTTATTTTGAACATTGTTCAAGATAATTAATAATTTTTATTTATTATGTTAGTTTGCTTTGCTATTATTTTCGCAATCGATTTTGCAATCGATTTTGCAATCGCGATCGAAAATACAGAGTACACTCTTATTCATGACATTATAGTAATGTTTAATTAGATTCGAAAGCTTTCTGTTTATATGAACGAAAGTTCTCAGAGAATAGAGAACTTTCACAAGTCTCAACGTAATTTCGAACTTCATCTCAAGATGATACAAGACATTAAAACTCGCTGAAATTTCACCTGTCTCATGCTTTTGAAAGCACTTCGTCTTCAAGTCTTCATCAAGAGTTATATTTCTACTCACGAAAATGAAAATACTACTCTTCAAAAGCTATCTCTCAATAATAAAGAATGAACACATGTTCAATATCTTGTAGAACTACTCAAATCATTCGCGATATTCACTGATTTACTCGAACGTAATCGCGAACTCAGCATCAATGCAATTTACATCATTTATGATGTTTTGTTCTTTCATATCAAAGATCACATGACAGCTCTGAAGAGAAAGCAGCGTTCTTGAAAGCGTTCACTTTTGAAAGTCTTAACGCAAGCTTGAATCAAATTATTCGAATATTACACAGATGTCAGTCATGATCGAAAGCTAATGTACAATCTTGAAAATATTATAGATTCTCATCAGAAACGAAATCTATACAAGCAATCTACATAACAAGACAACGACTATAAACAAAGATACAAACGAGAGTTTATAGATTATTATGCTAGACACTACGCTTTCGACTTAACTACATTGCAAGATCAACTTTAAGAAAGAGTCTTGCAACAATCATCTTTCATTGCAGATATAGTCACTAGACGAAATTTCAGACATCACAATTCATCATCACTTGTTTCTTTTTTAAATTTTTTTTTTATTTCTTCATTAAGTGCATGCAGTCTATGACTATGACACTGTCTAGACGCTGTATGTATGCTAAGTTACATGTAACCTGGCCAAAGTCGCTGCTTTATATCTTTTCGTTGATCAATCACATCGATAGTTTGCGCATACAAGCGCTCTCTCTCAACTCTCGTCATCGTACTTCCGTTTTTCTTTGTTCTTTCGCACTCTTCGCGTTCTACTCTTTCGTTTCTAATAGTCATTTTCTCGTCGCAATTCGAGTATTTTTCAAATACTCTAGTGTTGCAATTCTTTCAATTTTGATGATGAACAGTGTCAATATAATGTCTGTGTTTTTGAGCTGAGCTTTTTCCTTAAGCTTTATCTGCTCTGCTCTATAATGTCTGCAGTTCAGCAGTAAATGCTTCGACGTTTGTCTTGCATTGCATATTTCATAGCATTTGTTCGAATTATTCTCTGATAATCTATGCAAATAGCTCTTGAAATAATCATGTCTCATTTTCAGCTGAATAAAGGTTGAAAACATTAGTCTATCGATTTTCCTCATCTCTTTTAGTGATTTATGACTTAAATTCACATTCGATATGTGCTTTTGATACTGGTTTCCCTTCTTGATGCTGCTTTTTCAGACATTTAACCATTGTAATTTCGTCTCTTTGCAAATTTGCTTTTTGACGAAGCTTATGATGATTGCTTTCGTGTTGTCAATAACTGGTAATTCTTGAGCAGCGCTTTTGACCAATTGATCTGCTTTTTCGTTCTCAATAATGCTCTTGCGACTCGATATTCACTGTATGCGAATTTGACACTGATTCTGACGTAAATTGATCAAGTTTTGTCGTATGTCATCGAATAACTTCGCATTGACGTTGCTCTTTGCGTTTAGTCTTTGCAAAGTCATTTGACTGTTCATGTACACTCAAATTTCGCTGTTTTTGAGTGCTTTTTCGCTGCATATTGCGATTGCATCGCTAATAGCTTGCAGTTTCGCTTTCGTTGTGATTATTTTGTCAGAAACGCTTGTCGCTTTGCTGTATCTGACGAGTTCATGCGTGAATATCACTGCCGTTTCAGTTTCTGTTTCGATCTCTGCTATCTTTTTCCGAATTTGCGATGCGTCGATATACATCACTATGTTTTTCGCCTTTTTGGTAATTCTTTCTAATTTTCTGTAGTGCGAATTGACCGTTTCGCAAGTTTCGCTTTTTGCAAATTCGGTTTGAATTCTTGCTAAATGCTCAATTTCTTGATCTCACGATTTCTTGAAGTGAGAAATTTGAATTTCTTTTATTGAATTCAGTGTTTTTTGCACTTTGTTCAATATTCGATATATCTGCGTGAGTCTGTCTTTGCACTTCTTGACTTTTCGAGGTAAGTTCTTCTTCGTCTCGTTTCAGTTCAGGTATTTCGATGCGTTCAGATCTAGGTTCAATTCGATAGCATATTGAGATGAGTACGAAATAGATGTTCTTTTTCTGATAGAGTGTTTTTTCGATAACTCAACTATTCAAATTGCATAGTTCTTGCACTTTTGATTTAATCGCATCTTCATCAACGAGATTTCGACTTCTATTTGCATAGTCTCTATCGATGATGTTCGAAACGCATTCAGAATTTTTCGTAATGCAGCGTTTTGCAGTTTGCGAAATTTGACTAAGTAGCTTTTTTGATTATTTCATCATATTTCGACGTCATAATCGCTAATAGACGTGACGCATGCCAGGTATAACTGCTTTTCTGATTTGACATTTAGTTCTCACTCGCTATTCATTAATCTAAATAACGAGTGTAGCGTTCTTGTGACTGTCGCGATTTTCGTTTGCACATGAACTTTGAAGTTGAGCTTTCGATTCAGTCAGACTTTTAGTCATCGTACGCATGTCTTTGATTTTATGACCGTGTTATTGAGTAGAATAATCATTTGATTGAGTGTCGTCTTGTGACTTTCAAAGTGTATCAATTCAGATTTCGAGTCATTGAATTGCACTGCGTTGTTCTCAGCTCATGTGAAAGCGATTTTTGCTGCGTTTTCCAGTATTTTCACATTCTTGTCAATATTTCTTCCCTCAATGTATAGCGTCACGTCGTCAATATAGCTGAGTGACTGTAAATTTTCGAACTTTGCGCGAATCTTTGAAAACAGATATCGAATATAAATTAGAAATAAAATGAGCGAGATAAATGAACCTTGTGATATTTCTGTGCTTATTTCCTTTGATTTCTGACTTTCGTCGTCAAATGCTAAGTCAATAATTCGATTTTGTAAGAAACATTTTACTCAATTGATTAAATTGACTGATATTTTCAATTTAATCAATATTTTGACCAGCTGTTTCAACGCAACATGGTCAAAGACTTCTTTGACATCTAGAAGTAGACAGGTAAGCGTGTTTTCTCGACTTTTCGCCATTTGCGCATCATGTACTAGGTTTAGTACTGCGTCTATAGCTGATCTTTGTTTTCTGCCTCTCATTTGATCAAAATTCAGCAGCTTATCGTTAATTTCAGCTGTGTAAGACAGTTGCACTGCTATTATTTTTTCTGCTACTTTGCCTAAACAGTTTAGCAGCGTAATAATTCTGTATGCCTTCAAAATTGAATAATTCGATTTGTCTGATTTTTTCAGAATAATTCTCGTGCCTTCGCGTCATATCTTCGAATGATAGTCGTTTTCGATCAAATCTGAGTACACTAAATTGAAGATTTTCAATATAGTTTTGTACGCTCGCTGTATGATTGCGAATGACATATCGTCTGATTCAAGTGCTTTTCTGAGTGCTGAGAAGTTAATAGCGTGCTTGATTTCTTCTTCGATAACTTTTGATCACTGTATACTTTCGTTCAATAGTAATTCTTCATTGATTTGAATTTTCGATGATGATGAGTACATTGCTTTCAGAAATGCCTCGCACTTTTCATTGAATTCAATCTTCAATTCTTTTTGCGAGTTTTGTATCGAGAATAGCTTCTCAATTAGACGTGATTTAGTGAACTTGTAGGCCTGAAACACTTCTTTCTCTTCGACGTTGTTCAAAAAATTGGTTCAGAATTGGTTTTTGACCAGCTTTATTGCATCATGATACGAATTTCGCATTTGCACTATCTCTGCTCATGCGTCGTCATTTCTGCATCTTTTTCAGGTTCGCTTTTTTGACGACAGCGTCTTTCGCATTTCGATGAGCTCATTGTTTCATCAGAATTTTGATTTTGCGCATATTCGCTGTTTAAATACGGATAATTTCACTGTATTCTTGATGCATTCAGTCAAATAAATGACTTTTGCTTCTAAACTTGTGATTCTTTGCATCTTGACTATCATTTTGTCTTTCGTCTTTTGCAAATGCTCATCAAAGTCTTTTCAGTCGACTTTTTGCAGATTGTATGACGCGTTCAGCGAATTTTC
>JAABUL010004635.1_pt1 | contig 18122 bp, 16 predicted proteins | sample 5559151 | NCBI WGS metagenome assembly JAABUL01 (sample SAMN10711876, study PRJNA513368) | rock metagenome | isolation source: Antarctica rocks | place: Antarctica: Victoria Land, Pudding Butte sud | reverse complement strand
CCATTACTCCCATTACTCCCATTACTCCCATTACTCCCATCACTCCCATCACTCCCTTCACTCCCTTCACAACCTCCAACACCAATTCGAAAAGCCAACCTCAGTACCAAACAGCGTCCGCAGGCCTTAACTCACACAGTAAGCGCATGGTACCCAGTATCCAGCTTCAGAAGTCTCGGGGCAAGAGCAAAAACCAAATTGGTCTTTCTTGCTGTACTCTCAATAATCGCGACATGGAAGCGATTGTGTGGGCTGAATTGGCATGGGTTGTTGTTCGCCCTTTGCAAGAGGGACAAGCAAACCGAAGAAGAACTGAACAGGAGTCTTTATAGGAGGTCTTCTCTATTCAACATGCCATTGGTGTTTTCTACGCGATATGAGATAATCGTTCCCACTTCTGCCAAACGCACTCATCCACGAGTTATATCACACCCCTCTGTCCTCTCGTGCACATTCGTCAACAATGAGGATCAGAGTAATGGAAAGGGGGTTCGGCATCGCAAGAGCCTACGAAACGCTTCTGCTGTGAATAGGCTAACTCATCGAAGCAATTCATAGCGCGGCTCCTATCGGGCGTGCCATCCCATATACATACCTAGACTCAGAGTCAGGCTCTACAATGCCGCAGCTCAAGGCGTATAGTCTACCATTCTTCGATCGGATTTGATTCTCGAAGAGTACGGAACTTGACAAGGATCAAAGCATATATTATCTACACTCAGGGCCGAGCTACGGTATGCTATAGCATTATTGCAACCTGAACTCGGAGCCGAGGCGTTTTGAGATGTGGAATGATGTTACAAACACGAGCAGGGCTTGAGAGATGCTTAACGCTCACGAGTAAGCGACTGCGTGGACTGGAAGCGAGTGTATGTTCTAGTTTTGCCGTCTATTGGTCTTTGGGGTTTCATCCTTCGTTTTAAAGGTCGGTTGTTGGGAGATGCTTTATTATACTGCCCTGTGCGGGGCAGCACCTTGATGTACGACGGCGGCGTCATTTTTGACCAGGTGCGATGATAGTGCTTGTTTGGCGTTGGAAAGATGGTGTTTCATTGATGGAAGAGGAGCTCAATGAAGATGATGGGGGAGGTTCGGTGTTGCGCCATCTGTGCATGGAAGTGTAACATCTCCGCATCGTTGACATCTTATACCATTGTGATGCCATCATGTAAATACGAGTTCATCAAATTAAAGATACTGATTGTGCAGCAGTTAGGAGATCTTCTAGACAAGTATTGGCTCGTGGCTGAGATTGCTGTTACATAGCCTAGGTGTCCTCATCCAACACATTACCGCGCTCTCCGAGGAAGGAAAGTCTCAGCTCGTAAATAAGAAAGGGTATCTCGTAGAATTAAGGCATCATAACATAGGTCCCTGAAACACCATGACACCAGTTAAAGCTTCACGAAGAGCAGGTCAAGGGTATATTTAGGCGCCACTGCCTGGAAACCAACTTTGGCCCGGGCTCGAAAATTGACTGGGTCGCTCAGTGTCGTCAGATTTCATTGCAGCCATCCCGGTACCAGTGGGGAACATGTCATCGTAAGGCGCTGGTGCCGATGTGGTAGGCATCTGGCCGTACGACCAATTCATAGAGTCCATTTGGTCATAAAACGAGAACATATTGAGCTGGTAGGGCGAGGCGGTGGTGAAGTCGTACTGGGGTTGGGTTTGGTACAGTCCAGGATCGCCGTGAAGGTCTTGCATGTCCTGCATTTGTTCGAAGCTTTCGATTGGGTTCATGCCGTCCATACCAACGATGCCGTCCGGCTGGTAACTCGTAGCGTCTTTGGCTTCTCTTCCAACCTTTGGTGCGACTTGACGCAGTAACTCATTACACATGAGCGAGGCGCGCCGTGCAGCCTCATCCATTCCTGACATGCTTCGCAACCATTCCAAAGCTTTCTTTCCCGCGTCAAAGATTTCCTCGACTTCGTTGGGCATATGATCCGCTCGGAATGAAAGTTCCAGCATCAAGACCGTAGCCGCCTGCATCAAGTAGTGTACAAGACACCACCATGGAGCCAACTTATAGAGGCCGAGAGCGTTTGGTTCATCCGGAAGCAGATCAAGCATACCTCGTGCTGCATTCACACATCTGGCTGCAGTCTCACGATTGAAACCCTTGGCTTTGTCAGATTCATCTGGGATTCTTCGGTCGATTCGGCATAGGCAAGGACGGTTGATGATGGTCAGCGTGCTGTAGTAGGAGAACCCAAGATTCATACGTTGCCGCACGAATTGCTTGTCTCGTTGTTTCTTTGCAAAGTCGAAGACAGGTGGCAGACTCCGCCGCCAATTCTCCAGGTTTGAATTCATATTTGCTATGTTAGCTTGAACCTGAGCCCACGACTGCGACATGGCATCACTACGGTACAGGCGATCCAGGACCTCGTTGGTGACCCTGGTGAGTCTAGTCTGATATCTGAAAGCGAAAGCGTTGCAAGGCGGAGTATCATGCCTTCGATCTTCCGATGAAGACTGGGATGCCGCTGGGGAGATTGAGGTATCTGGTGTGGTCCTGTTCTTCGACAACTGGGTGCTCGAGCCTGCGGTAGGTAATGCAGACTCGCTTTGCCGAGACTCTTGGCTGGACCAACGCCTGAACATTTGGATGGCCTGAGGGCTTTGCGCCCGAGCTCCCAGAAAGGAATCCTCCTCCATAGGAAGCGGTAACGGTGCCGTGCAGTCCTTGTCAACGGCCGAAGCGGAACGGCCTGTCATGACGGAGAGGACGCCTTCAGTCGAGCAGAGAGCCCACCAGACACGATATCTGATCTCTTTAGAAGCATCGGAAACGTCCTTGCTGTCGTTTCGTAAATTGAGGCCGAGGCTGCAGGCGTGACGGATAGCGATACCGCTAATAGTCCACGACCTAGACGACGTTAGGCTAGGGAGTTGCTGATTAAACCAGCTTCAGCTTTGTACATACCGATTTATCTGATCAGTTGCCATCAGGTAGAATGCCATCAGCCCTGTGATCTGGACCTTCTGTAGCTCTGCATGTCCCAGAATAGCGTCTGCATTGAAACCAAGCATTCGAGCACGGGTAAAGTAGACTAAATGGTCATCTGAGTCCCCACGCCATTCGGCTTGGATCAGATGGGAATATCTTGCCCCAATAGCGAAGATCATATTCAGAATAGCCAGCCAATTTTGATTCGGTCTCCTCTGGTTAGGACTGTCGAAGTACGCATTGTACTGTTGCATAAACGTACTCTTGCCAATGATTGGGAAAGAAGGGTGGATAGTGTCGAGGTAGCTTTGGAACAGAACGTTGGCCGTACTCTTAATTGGAATTTCAAAAGGTTCGACATGCTCGTGGACGAATATACTCAGATCGTCGCAGTGATATGAAGAAGCGTTGATTGGAGAGAGGCCGTCGTTATAATCATGAGCTTGGGAGGTCGAGGAGGCATCCCCACAGATTGGACTTTGTTTATAGTCTTCATTGTCATCTGGGCCATGTGATGCTGCCTGCTTCTTGAGCTTTTGGATCCACGTCAGCTCGGAGTTTTTGCCGTAGAAGCCAGTTGCCTTGGTGGTCGCATCCCGATTGAAATCTTCGCTGATGCGATCCATCGATCCGTTAGAGCCGACACGAGCCGAGACTTTGTGTTCGCCAGCTGGTTCCGACACTCGCGTTCGGCCCCTCGGGCTGATGGAAGCTTGCATATCGTCTTCTTCGTCAGAAGATGATGCCTGTCATTGTGGTCAGTGTTGTCATCCTTGTGGTGGGTAGTTATAGCATCGAGTGTACCTTGTCCAATGCTCTCCGTATCAAGTCTTGGTCCGGTCCTGCTACGCGCAAGCTCAGCTCTTCCAGCAATCGTTCATAATCTTCAACTCTGCTGGCGAGACTGCCAAGCTGTCTGAAATGCAGATGATTAGCTATGCAGCACGTCTTTATACCTTGAAATTTGCACCTACTTTTTTGTCCTGTCGCGTTTCCCATCCATATATACACAGGTGAGCTTGAAGTCTTGGCAGTGCTGGCACACGGGCCGCTCTCCGCTACACTTCGTTTTCCTATGTCGGCATGGCTCGCATGCATGGGCAACACGGTTTTTATCCCCAGCTGGAATTGATTTTGAGGATGACTGGCCCTCACTCGGGCGGCGCAGACGAGGAATCGCTACCTTTGGGGCACTCGGCACACCTGCATTACTCAGCTGAGGAGTGGGAGGCACCGAGGGAGAGAGGTTGTAGTCATGTGTAAGATACGCAGATGTCGAGGAATGCGTATGGTAATTTGAATTGGAAGGATTCGAGGCCGTAGTGTTTTGCTTTTCCAGCTTGCTTGATGCTGACTTTTTCATATCGCTGAGCTGCCTCCGGTCTCGCGGACTGATCTCTCGCGCTTCCGCCACAACGTTCTACTCCTATGATAGCAGCAGTATATAAAGTCGAACACTTCTTTCGTGGTGTTGAGTCTTCGAACGTCTCGAACGCTCTATAATAACTCTTGGTAGGAAGGCGGGCTATGCCATGTGGTGTGACTGTTCTGGTAGAGGTTCGTCACAGTCATGCTGCAATTCCTCAGTGGTTGATAAACCCTGGATGGGTCTCGGAGCAACGAATGGTTGTATATGTGTGAGTGATCGTGGAGGTTAAGCGTCAACGAATGATGTTGTTCGGGAGGCAATTTGATGCCAAGTCTTGGACGACGATCAAAGACGGAGCATGACGCGCGACTCAAGAACCAAGCAGCCGACAAAGATTGAGATATTGAGATGGGCCGCTTGTCCCAATGAGCTCTCCCGTTCCTTGCTCCCTTCCGCTATCGCTGCTTGTGGAGGACGACGGGTGGGATTTAAGCGAGGACGTACGGTGCGCAAACGATAACATGCTGCGATCAAAGGGAGCTAAGGGAGGGCTAAAAGAAAATATATTGGTATTTTCACCAGATCCATTGATCAGGTAGTCGTCAACCGCTGCCAGATGGACTGCGCGCGACTGCGGTTCTCCGCAATCCAGGCGGAGATAGATCCTCAGATCCACGTTCCAACACATGGGGAAGTTTACCACTAGCGTGCCGCCTTGGCGGATATTCCTCCGGATTAGGTCGTTGATCCTTGATTGTCTCCATGTTGCTTAATTGCCATGGTATTATGTCAGCTACCATAAGGCTTTTTTACTTTTCCCTCCGTGATCTTATATTGTACCCTCTTACACCCCATCTTGCAGCCCATGAATCGTATCGTTGACACCTTCACTTGTGGCCTCGGGTTCCAGACCCGAAGGTTAGAACCTAGAACAACGGTTTAGCTTTCTTGAATGTGGACCGTCCCTTACGCCTGACCGCTCCGGCTGTTTGCTGCTTCATAGTTTGGGATAAATTGGCTTGTGGAGTGTGTGGTCTGGAGTGTACGGCCTACGACCATCCCTGCTCAATGCTGAGCTCGGATCGTCATACCCGTAGGGTCCAAGTCCTCCTGGTAAGTTGATGGTCTTCTCTTCAACGAGATAGATTTGGCTACAATATAAAGTAATTTCGAAGGTGACTTATCCACCCATTCGCATGCCGGAAAACCGCGGACGGCAGTGGAGAAGGTGAAATCGTCATAGAGATTCTTCATACTCTACGTTGTTCTGCAATATGGCAGCTTCGTCAACGGCTGCTGCTTCAGAGGAGACAGCTTATTTCAAGGGAAAATCCCCACCAAAAACGTTGGACTTTCATGTCAAGCTCGCCAAAGATTTCATTACATATCACAATGGGTCCGATAGAAGAGTCGTATTAGTCACATCCGGAGGTACTACTGTTCCTCTGGAAAATCAGACTGTACGGTTCATTGACAACTTCTCCGCCGGGACCCGAGGAGCTACATCTGCAGAATATTTCTTGGACGCCGGCTACGCTGTCATCTTCCTACATCGTCAATTCTCTTTGCTACCATATGCTCGACACTACAGCCACTCCACCAATTGCTTCCTAGATTACATGGGAGAGGGCCAAAATGGTGAGGTGGTGGTGAATCCAGAGTATCAGGAGAAGATGCTCGGTGTATTACGGAAGTATAATGCCGCAAGGAAAGAGAACAAGCTTTTGTTGCTTTCCTTCACCACCATCACAGAGTACCTTTGGCAGCTTAAGGACATCGCTACGAACATGAGGCCACTGGGTCCCAGAGCACTCTTCTATCTAGCTGCTGCTGTCTCGGACTTCTTCCTTCCCTCTGATCGTATGGCGGAGCACAAAATTCAATCTTCGGCCATCAATCCAGTAGGGGCCAACGGTGCTTCAACGCAAGGGAAAAAGCTCATGGTTGACTTAGACCCTGTGCCCAAGTTTTTGAAAAGCCTAGTTGACGGGTGGGCGCCGGAAGGCATGATCGTCAGCTTCAAGCTTGAGACTGACTCTTCAATACTGGTCTCAAAAGCGCAGCAAGCACTTGATAAGTATTCACATCACCTTGTCATTGGTAACTTGCTCTCTACGAGGAAGTGGGAAGTAGTATTCGTTGCATCAGGTAGAGAAGAGCAATGGATCAGAGTGCCAGTGCACCGGAGGGTCAAGAGCGTTTCGGGGAACAGACCGGTTATTACTACCGCAAATGATGGGAATTCAGCAGAACAAGAGTGGATGAGTGGAGAACCTGAGCAGGAGATCGAGTCTCTGATCGTACCGGAAGTGACTCGAATGCATCAGACGTTCATTCAGAAGATGCAAGAAAGTACAGAAGAGGACCATGATATTATGTTAGCCAAGGCACTCGCGTGGGCCGAGTTTGGTGGCGCTGAATAGGAAGAGTACATAATCCGGGAATATCTGGTGGGAGTGTCAGGAGCAACAGTCATTTGGCCATCCTGGTCGATTCCTCAACCTGACTTACATTACCTTCGCTGCAATCCCAGAGTGCGCAAAGTCATGCACTGTTAGGGGAAACCGGGACGCAAAATACTAAGCAACGTGGGTCGTAAATCATCCCCCATTGCTGTTGCTTTAAATTGGAATGCCTGCCTTAGGCTTGTCTTCTTTCGCTGTTCCGTCTCAAGTCTGCATACATGTCGGCTGCATCACGTATAATTTCATTATCCTCATTAGGACTCAGCAATGACACCAAGCCAAATACGATGCTTCCGCTCGACGTAAGTAGAGAATCGACATTTGGTGTACGGCTTATATCAACCTAGCCTACCTCCACCGCTAAAGCTTCACTCTTGAGTACCATGTGCGCTACTCCAATACAAGAATCGTGCTCCAAGGCTACATCACCGCTCGGAACGGAATGAAACATCAATAAAATATCATTCCCGTCGAAGCCAATCGAAACTCTTTGAACCATCAGTATGATCAAGAGACCCTAATGCCATTTACGCCGTTTGTTCCATCTTGTCACTGGGCGCTGCAAATGTGCCACTCAAATCTCTTGCAAATGGTAAATGGCAGAGGATACGGCTTAGGCCAGGTGGTTGCACTCGTTGATTAGCACCAAGCACCTCGTGCCCGACTATGAGACGATCGATATATGCTTTCGGATTGTTGTTGATAAGGGCAGCTTCCTTTTCTGATCTTGTTGTTACGCTGTGGCCTGGTCCAACAGATGTACTCGTGTGAACTTGGGTCTATGCAAGGCACGACGTCCGCGATTCAGCATTCCGCCAATGGAGGCTAGATTCTACATGCTCGGAATGAGATTTTCGGCCAACCTTGTCTCATGGAATGGAGGCCCAGTGCGCTACCTCCATAGCTCGAGCGGACCTCGGGAGTCTTATTGTTCGACGATTAATCCTTACTCCATATTCCCTACGATAATTCATCACTTCACCGCACCAAAATGGCGATCGCGAATAGCCTTAATTTCCTGATCAGCTTCCTTGTGATCCGCAAAATTACTGCAGTCTCGTCTAAAATACCTACACCTACCGTCAAGCCCCCCATCATTGTCACTATGCATGTAGGGCAACCAGTCACAATCACTCAGCAGAGTCAGACTATAACATCCCACGTCCCGGTCCTTACAGTCTGCCCACTCGACCCTCATTTAGATCGCAACGCATCTTGCTCTACATTGTACGAATCTACCGTGACGTCGATCTGCTCCACCACGCTCTCACCACTCGCGGCGCCTCCGATTCCCATCACAGCTTGTGATCAGAATGTCATATTCAGCACAGATCACGCATACAAAATCGCTCCAGCGTCAGGAGAAAGGGGGTTTGATAGCTTATTGATGAGCGGGCAGGAAGCGACTGGTACTTAAATTCCCTTACCGATCCTTAGCCAGAGCACTCAGTAACTAATTCGAATCAGGCTTGGTAGAAACACTAACAATATACTACGTGGCGCCATGGACTGATTTGAGCGCGGGTGCGGTGCCCACCGGGCCTGTAGAAGCGGTAACTTGCAGCGCTGAAGGATGTTCAACGCAGCTGCAGGAATGGGGAACACAGGCTCGGGAGGTCACCCTGACCACCACGCAGACGGTGCAATTTCGGGCACAAATTACTGGAGTGAGTCGTCCATTCGATCAGAGTATGGGGGAAAACATTGCTAACCATTCCCACCGTATCGTCCAGCCCGCCAATATCATCGTTGGTCCCGACGCTACCACCATCCCTGTATCCGCCTTGAACGGCACGACGCTCTCTTATTCGACAGTGATACAGACTACGCAGACGAGTACCACTATCAGTAATGTCAAGTCCGCCGCAGCAGCTGGGACAGATACTGCAGGTGCATCGGATTTCCCCCTGGCTGCATCGGGTGAAGGGGGAGATGTAGCCGGAGCAGATATGACCACGACGATAAAAACGACATTCACCAGGACGAGAACGATGTTCTCGGCGTCTGGAGGTGCCAGCTTCAGTGCGAATGGGACCGTAGGCGCGATCACATAAACGTCACGTTCTTTCTCCGCGAATGTAGATTTCTGGTGTGTGATCTCCATGGCACAAATTGCTCATGATACCCACCTCGTTGGTGAACTTTGTTTACTGTCATGAATAGTTAACTGTCTTGATGCAGGGCAAATTGCAACCGAGAGCAACACGAGAGAATCTCACATGTAATACAATCCATCGCGTCCTTCACCACCATCTGTGCTCTACTCCGGAAGCCCGCGTGGTCATTTGGTGCCATTGCCAGTATCCGGGCTCGTTTCATCGGTAGGAAGCGCTAGCACACGCAAAAAAGAAAATATGTACTGAACCAGTCTTCTTTGGGGGGTTACACGTAGTACATTGCTTTCGTTTTCGATATCAACTTGTAATGAATACCATAGTCAAGGTCTCACAGAATTCATCACAGCACTCCATATAAAGACGGGGATAAATAGATGATGTGCTGCATGCAACGCCCAGTGCACCATCTTCCAGCTCCGACCACTGCACCTGTTCCAAGTCCTTGACCCTATCCCAACCGCGCTTCCTTCTCCCGGAATAAAGACGCATGGTATGTTATGGTATGGGAGAGTCGGAAAGGTCATCCCAGAGCCACGTTACTCCACGTGTCGACGTTCATGCCCAGTTCCTTTCAGACCCATTTCGAGCTTTGTGATGCCGCGGAACGAATGGTGAGGTGTCAACCCATCTCGCTGTCTATTGCTTGGAAGCTTCAAGCCGACTCATAGCCAAGTCTCACGGTATCTTGAAGTTTATTCTCGTGTGGATGTTTCCACACGAAAAATGAAGAGAAGCTGGATTGTGGCAGTTACCGTTGAGTGTTTTCGAATGACAATCATCCCCGTGAAATTCTGCCACACGGTCGAGCTGTTCGATGGCCGTATGACCAAGTCCTCCGTGCGACGGGCCCCTTGTTTCAGGAGTTGCTATTTTTTGACCATTTTACGTCCGTTGCGCGCCAGGTATGGTGCACGAAAAGAAAAACGTCCGTCTTCGAAATGATCCATACTCTTCGTGATCCTGCCAGAGCCTTTCTGAAAGTTCTAGAACTGAAAAGGTCTCCATCACTCAGAAAATCACCAGTACGCGTTGCCCCTGAGACCAAGCGAATCGTTATCGTCTCCCCTAGACATCAACGACATCATGTCCTCTATGCCACCTCCGCGGGGAGGCCTTGTAAAAGGCGACCATGTCTTGATTTCTGGCGCGTGGTTCGAAATGATGAATTCGGCACCCCAACCGCGACCCTCGGCAGCAGCAAGATCGATATCCGACTTCAGCGGCAACGACGGAGGCCTTCATAGAAATGGCAGAGCCAGTGCGAGCAGCGAGATTGAGAGCAGAAGTCGCGATCGAAGCGCGCACAGCCACATTCTGGTAAAGGGGGATGAGTTCCAGGTATTGAAGCCAAGACCGATTCAGACACGCTCCAACACAGCGAGATCGACTTCGTATTGGAGCAACCAGGTTCATACGGGCCAGGAGGCCATTGCCAGTGGGAAAGATATGAGCGCTGAGGATCGCACCAGAGACCGGAATGGGGAGGATTTCGCGCCGGGGGACGAGGGAAGAATACAGATACGCAAGCCTGGATGTCCCACAAATGATTCCACATGGGCATCCACATCGGATATCTGCGGCAGCGAAGGGGGGACGGATGAAGATAGGAAAGCCAGTGGAAAAGCCCAAATTGAGAGTGGGAATAGAGACGGCCATGCTTTGGTCAACGGCGTTTATCACCAGATGCTGAAGCCAGGGGTATCGGTTCCACCTTCCCGTAACAAGCTACGAAAGACCCAGAAAGGTGTGAAAAACGAAAGAGACGGCAGTGTTGGCGTTGGCAGCAAAGGTCCCAAGTTGGTCATACCGTGAAGGTCCAGAAGAAGTCAGCTTTGCGAGTACATCCCTCTCAAGATGCGAGATTAGTTTGGGGAGCCAATTTACACGATTGCTACTGACAGGGACTTTGCTGGCCGACGCCTTGACAGCTTCTTTTCCACCCGAGATGATTTTGGGGGGAAGATCATTGTGAGAAAGGCTCTTCCCAGATTGGCAAGACGTCTGTTCGATTATTAGGCGACTAGCTTTTAGGGAGCACAGCGCACTAAAGCTTCGATGTTTGGTGAGCAGCGGCAGCCTGGCAATTGCCATGTAGCAAATCGTGACTCGTATTGGTGCAATCTGCACTGGAATGTTGATAGTGGAAAGCCCGAACAGGGACCGACTCAGCTATGTAGCTCTAGCTTCGTGCTCGAGCTTGCGTGAGCCGGTTTCGAATTGGCGCTTGCAGCTTTCGAGAATTGGCCAGTGACCACAAAGCTATTCGCTCGGGCTGTGATTGAGAGGGGAGACTGTCCATTGTAGGGGCTCGCAATCGATATCACAGTCCACACTATCGATATATCACAATGTAGGGTTGTTCATATCGACAGCACAACTGCACTTCACCAGGGTTTCCACCACGGCTTCTCTTTCCTATCTGTCGTCCGCTCCTCGACAACCGCGAATCTTTCCTCGATCCCCTCCCTCTCTTGCTTTTCTTCTCGTGATCTGATCTCATCCACCTTCTCCCTAGCTTCTCTAGCCTCCCTCCTCTTCATATCCCTTGCCCTCTCCACGACCCCATCTTTCCCACTCATCATCCCAGTAATCCACTCCGGCAACCCCTCCAACTCCTTCGCTTCCTCCTCAGGATCTCTATCTACATCAATTGTCGGTCTCTTCCTCGCGAGTTTCGCCCTCCATTCTTGTACACCAGACACGTTGAACCCCCACCCCAGACCTCCGGCAACCATCATCGCAAAACTAAATACATTCAAAGTAGCAATCTGCAGCGCCTCCAACGCCTCGACACTGCCCACAATTGGGATACTAGGCGGCGCGTTTGAAAAATCGTAGAAGTGTGGTTTTGGCCAGATATGCTTGCGATGTATAGCGCGACGCGTGATCAGGGTGCTCAAAGTGAAGAATGAAGCCCCGGCGAGGAAGAGAGTTAATTGTTTGCGGGCGCGGGGGGTGCTGAAGTCCTCGGCAAGGGTAGTATTGGAGGTGGGCATTATTGGAGTGGGTCAAGAGAATATAGATGATTAGGAATTGGAGAAGTGGAGAACTGGTTGGGAGTGGATGAGGGCCATGATCGGTGCTATGGTTGTATGTCATGCTTCACTCAGTGAATGTCTTCTGGAAAGATTTCGGCGCTAGTATCAGCCCTGTCCGAACTGTTCGGACCGGATAAATAGAGACTGCAGCATGATGGCTAAGAAGGCTTGATTGAGGAATAGTGTCATTCCCTCATCCAGGTGCTTCCCTCTGCAGGAGGCGCTTTGAGTTGGTAGCCGTTCACAATTTTCGAAATATACAACAGAAATAGAAAGCTGTAGGATCATAGAATGAACATCGGACAATTGAGGTGCTCATGCATTGAACTCCAACACCCCAAACACCAGCTCTCTCAATCGTCAGTCTCCGAAGATCAACAAGCACACCCTTCCTTCGCCTCCGCAGCCTTCTTATTTAAATTGACCCGCTCGGCCCCCAGCGCAGCCGGCGTCCCTCCACCTGCAGTTCCTGGCCCCTTAGCACCCTTCATCTGCGTCTCCGGGATAGCATTCGCAATAGCTGTGAAGACTTCCTGCACGTTCATCCCCGTCTTGGCACTCGTCTCGAAGAATAAGAGTCCTTCCTCTTCTGCGAAATCCCTTCCCTCCTTCGTAGATATTTTTCTTGCATCTCCGCTCTCTTCCGCAGCATCCGCACCCTCTCCCTCTCCTTCTTCGCTCGTAGTGATAGTGTGGTCGGTTTCTCCCGAGTCGGATGTCTCGTTTGTCAAATCAAGCTTGTTACCCACCAACGCAATCACGATGCCGGGGCTCGCCTGCCGCTGCAGCTCGGCAACCCAGTGCTTTGCTTTTACGAGAGAGGTGGGCTTTGTGAGGTCGTAGACTACCAAGGCTGATTGTGCGTTACGGTAGTACATGGGCGCGAGGGAGGCGAAGCGTTCTTGGCCTGCGGTGTCCCATATCTCGAATTTGATAGTACGGTGTGGTAAGTGTGATTTTTGCGTCAGGAATGCAGCTATGGGTGCGTCAGTATTGTAGGCGTATCAGCAACGTAGGTTCGGAACAGGTTAGGGATCTGGGTGGACCGGTGAAAGAGGGCGTGCTGATGGGGCTTAGGAATATCGTACCGCCTATGGTGGGCTCCTTGTTTTCCTGGAAGTCATTGTTTACGAAGCGGAGGACAAGTGATGACTGCCTCGGCGTATACACATTAGTCTGGATCGTTATCTGACCGCATATTTCGGGGATGATGTGAGGGGGGAGGTGCCTTCTGAGGCAGTAAGAGCTCCGAGATTGCAACGTACCTTTCCCACGGCGGCCTCACCCAGTAGCACAAGCTTCACGCTGCTGCTAGGCTTCGGTGGCGCAGCTGCATTATCTGCCATGGTAGTATGCAGGTACGCAGAAGAACCAGAAGATTGGTCGTGGGATAGGGCTGTACCAGTGGAGCAAATAGAGTCAGCTGGAATTTCCGCGGCTGAACAGTAGCCGGACTTAGCGCAGGAAGTGGATGGTGAGAAGTCAGCACTACCTTAGTTCTAGAATGGACAGTAAGTGACCGTAGGCACAACCAGGAGGGCTGTGTTTTTCTGGGCGCTTGAGATCTCGGACTCGCGTGAGAGCGATTGGCTTGTTGTTTCGAAGACACCTGGCGGCTGGTTGGACTTACTTTTCGAGGCGAAAGTTCCATGAGGTGACGGCGAATGGATCTACAAGTAGACTAGCGCGATATCCTCAGAATCCTACGAGATGGATGTCGAGGAATTCCGTTGGTGTATCTTCTCTCGATGGCGTCTGTCTCTCGGTATGGGATTCTCCTTCCGCCAATAACAGTCGACCTGGTCATCGCAAGAGACACGTGGTATCGCTTATCAGCGCACGATAGCAATAGAGATTCGGGAGGGCCAGAGATTGAGAGCAAATGATTGTGTTGATTGTGATGTCTATGAGGGCCGCGAATACCAGTGTACAATCCTCACAATTCCTGAGCCCTGCTCTGCATGCCCTCGCCAGTCCTGCTGCGCAAAAGTCATACTTTGTGGAAACTCCCGCAAGCGATGCCAAACAAGAAAAACGGTGTCGCGCCGGACTATCAACGCGATGCCGAATATGGTACAATCCCCCCCTCCGTGAAGCAAGCGGCTGTGAAGCCAGATAATCTATGTGGTGTATCTCCCTAATCCCATGCTCTTTCTAATCGAACTCCGTCAATGACTTTTGTGATCCTCCAATGTATCGCTATGCAACGGAAATCATACGTGGTGGTAAAGGTGCTGGAAAACGAATGCCGGAAAGCGCTCAACCGTCAAATGCGGTCGCTGATTGCAATCGATTGGGTGATGGTACAGTGTACAGGGGCGAAACTGGGGCGATAATGGTACAGTCGGTGAGTCTATAATGCGAATGCGAACGCCGGGGAACCGAAACGACAGGGCGGAACGAGGTACAGCCGAAAATGGGCGAAGAGGCTGGCTGATTACGAATGGTGCGGATGAATGATGATGCCTGTAGTACGTTAGCAGGGTTCGTGCAGGGCTAGGCAGTAAGGGTTGTGCGGGTGACTGTGTCCTAAAAGGTACGTACCTCGCTGGGGAGTCATTCCTTCCACCTCCAAGAATCCCATGATGAACACTGCCATGTATTTGCTTCCCAACTGCGGCAAGTCGTGGAGATTGACATGACCGGGGTGTTGTGACAGCGGTATTCATCGAGACCCTGAAGTTCCAGCGAGGACTTGTGAAGCTACCGATTTCGCGGCTTTGGAGGTGGCTTTGGCTTTGGTACGCCAGTGGTGTCATATGCGCCTCGTCCCATGTTCATTGGTGCGAGTTCTCTGAATATCATAGAGTTTGTGAAAGTCTTTGGATGGCAGTGGTGCATTAGCGGTGGTCTGTGGAAGGAAAGAGAGTGACTGGGGGAACTGATCGAGTCTTATATAGACCAAATGTAATCAGTCGTCGGCGCCGTATGCTGACCTGACTCACAAATAGATTCTGGGCTGTGTCGTTCCTGCAGACTAATGATACTCTCGTAATGGAGAGCTGAGTCGTTTCTTGACCAAGAGCCTGCGATGCAACGTATCTGCACGTGAGATCCGGCTCCGCGAATCCGAATATGGGCTTGGTTAACCTCAGGATTGCGGTTTGGTCGGAGTCGAGTGTTTCGAAACGTGGATTTTGTCAGGCAATAGTGTTTGCCTTCAAACAGCCAGCCACGGCCGTGAGTAATCGACCACTTTTGTCGGAGCGGACTGGTAGAGATGAGACGGAGCTCGGACCGGCGCCGCGGTCGCGCTGGTACTTATACGGATTTACTAGCAAAGAGAGACACTGACATGCAAGGTTGGTTACTTGGTGGGGGATTGGGAAGGAAAGTGACCAGAGGAGTCTGCGTTTGGCGGAGGGTGAGAGGCGACACCCCTTGGACAACCGAAACCTTTGAATTAAGGTCCCAAATTATGTGATGGATGGATGGGTACTTTGTGATAGACTGCGGCAATTCCAGACTGCTCAGTTTGTACAGGATAGAGTGAGCGTCTACGACGAAAGAGGGAAGCAGAGCTGTAACATGACGCAGGAAAAGAGGATTTAGCTTCCTATTTGTTTCCTCTTACATCTCATTTTTCTGACAGGGGTCTGCGGCCGTTTCAAATTTCTACGGCAAAAGCAGCATGGTTAGAATCAACGGCTCGAAAGCCAGCAGAGAGGAGCCCCTAATTTGGAAAGGGTTGTGCCTGGCAGGGCACGGTTCAACCATGGCTGATGCCTACCCAACGCTGGTCGCGAAGAAAAGTTCTTCGGGATCTCCTTCAGATCCTTGTCGCTCGGGCTCGTACCTTGCAGTGGTGTGAGGCACCAAAGCCAAGCTAGAAGCGGAATCTCGCATCCACTCTTCCCGGTGCACCGGCTGAAAAGCCTATTTGCACCAGGACGGATTGGTGCAAATGATTATGATTATGATTTTCTCGCCTTTAATTTCTCAATTAATCATGCCTGGCGCTGACACTCTGGCGACACCAGACTGAGGTGAGACAAGAGTCATAGCTATGTACTGTTTGTTTTTTGCTGGATGACACGATCTCAGCATGCAGGCAGCGGATTCGTCTAGATCACATGCCCGGATCATTCAAAGCTGGTTGTGTCTACGCTTTGACAACAAATGGAATGTCCTTGCACGTATTGTGGATGATGATACGCGCGACGCGGCTCGTAAAGCACATCACATCACCTAAGTAAAGCAATCAATTCCTCAGAGCCTCTAGGGAATCCTTCATAGTCCTTTTCGTTCTCGGTACCGCTCCATTGGGTAGATAATATGTGCCTAGAAGCACGCTAGAAGAACAAGGATGGTTCTGTCGGGATCCACCAGTGTTTCCGCGAGCGAACGATGGCACCGTTCCGTGCAAGTGTGGATACCGGCGGATCTGTCACAACTGCCTGCAGCATCGCATGCTCTACTCCTACGGCTTTATGGCGGAGCTTTCCCCTGTGCCCGAATGTTGTATACCGAAGATACCATCGTCGCCACTCTCCTTCGTTTCTTGCTACATTTACGCCGTGATCCTTGCGTTGGATGCCTTGCTGCGGCTGTGAGCGCTCGAGCGCAAGAAAAGGATGGCAACCAACGTGACCTGGACTAGCAGACATCCTAGGGCTCCTGGAAGTAGCGCATTATGCTTCGTTAAGCTAAGCCTTCGCTTAGTACGACCCAGCCACAGAATAAAGGATAAAGGATAACGCACTGTTGGTTGGGAAGGATGCCATGTGTTTGCAAACGAGATGAACGGGGTCATCCGTGGATGATCACTGCCGCCATGTGGCTTCCCGAAAGTACCGGCGGCACTAAAGAAAGGGGGCCGATGAACGATGGAAAAGGAAGAACTGCCTTCTTGGCATCAGTCACCGCTGACGCGCCCGCTTTCCTGATAGTGATAGCTCACATCTCACCAATGACACCTGTCTTGAAATCCTCAAACTTCAAGGAAACAGTGACTCTGGTGGAATGGCGCCCAAATATCGGCTGCGAAGACATGATATCACATTCTACCCGACATTTTCATTCTACCTCCCAATGCACTGACCAAATCCTTGTACCTGTACCGAGATGTTTGTGCAGCAAAAATAACCCGGATCAGATTGCTCGCAGATCACTGGCACCCACATGAAACAAATACACCCTCATGCAGCTCGCAAGGCTCACAGTCCCTGCAGAAAAGCTGCGGCAACGAGCGATTGTACCTTCCACGGGGATTACTCGTGTTCAGCCCCCAGATGTCAGATGGCTGCCACGTGTGCTATGCAAGAGATCTACAGCCTAAGACCTTAAGTTGTAAATCGCTGACTGACCGCTGGCCTTGCCAATTACTAATCGATGTTGTTTCGAAACAAAATCTACGTCTGACAGTCTTGAGGGTAATTGCTCAATGCGAGGGTAGTATCTCGACGTTGATAAGCTACCTCGGTCTCCTCCATGTGCATGCGTGAATGGATGCCATGCTTGAGTGTCTGACTCACAAGGTACATGCGAGAGTCTCAATGCTTACGGAACAGGCATCATATTCAGTAACTTTTCTGTAAGCATCAGGAACCTCATCATCTTATCTGACGAAGATGTACGGCTATGACCTGCAAGGCTTGATGAAAAGGTCATCCATTGAGACTAAATTTAGAATATTGACACAAGCTTCGGATTTGATATCTCTGAACCCATCTTTCAGCTTTGAAATCAACACAACTTGTCGCAAAAGCACCCCCCCAACTTATTCCACTGCATTGTAACCAAATATTCATTGTGGGAGCTTCGCGAAGACAGGAGCAGGCGTCGGTACTATGGAATTGAGTGGCATCTCGGACAACTGTCTTCGAGCTCAGGGTTAGGGTTACTCGGTAGCGCGCAATCAATGACGATTTCAGATTTGTGGTGATGAATACCAATTCCATATATCCCTTCCAACAATAGCAAATATGAAGCCACCATCGCTGCGACCCTTTCTCCCAAGACCTGCCATACGGCGGCGATTGCCTCAGCAGTCGCGCCGGCGATACACTCCGCAGGCACCGGCAGCCCCAACGCTACAAGTCTTCGACGACAAAAAGAAATATTCACAAAGAGAGCGCGCAGCAACCGACGTGGAAGCCAGTAGGAGAGTCGACTACCTTCGAGATGAGGTAGCCGCCAGACTCGCTGAACGTCTTCTTGTGAGCTCCCCATCCCACC
>JAABUL010004634.1_pt1 | contig 18124 bp, 20 predicted proteins | sample 5559151 | NCBI WGS metagenome assembly JAABUL01 (sample SAMN10711876, study PRJNA513368) | rock metagenome | isolation source: Antarctica rocks | place: Antarctica: Victoria Land, Pudding Butte sud | reverse complement strand
TTTATGATGATGTGCGATGGTTTTGGGTGGGTGGGTTGCTTCTTGGATGTATATGTTTTGTTTGACAAGCCTGGCCGAATCCCTGGGAGGAATGTACTGTAGGATAGATTCTGTCATGTCCAGCGCCCTGGACCGAGACGGTCGATAGCGCTATATAGATGAACATTAAGCTGCTGTATTTATAAAGAGACCTAGATAGACGGTTCCTTCGAAAGGCTAGGCGTTGGCAGCTGGTGGCAAGGACTTGAAGGGCTATCCGCCGAATTGCTCAGTTGATCTGAAAGAAACCAACCATCGTCTCGGTTGACGCTTCTCAAGATTTGTAGGTGCAGATGTGCCATAGGTCATTGCAAGAGTATGACGAGTCTGCCAATTTCCTACCCGACGTTACCATACGGAACTTGCAGGTTTAGACTAGCTCTATCTGTCACTGGACGCTTTTTCTGATTTCCTTTTTGAGGGGCTTATGTCTACGTCTTCTCGGAAATGAAATCTTGGACCAATCAGGGTATATTAGAGATATAGATATCGGCTAGTAACGGGCTCGCAGGAAATTCGGACTCTTAGATTAGCTTTTGTTAGATCGTAATAGGAGATAAGTGGGCGGATCAATTGGCAGTGGCGTTCGATGCCTGTCAAGAGAAGGGAAATGTACCATTCGATGTCGCATGATTTGGCTGAAAATCCTGCAGTGCTGACACGCTTCCCACGGTTAATTAGGGAATACAGTACTGTTCTGGCCCACCGGGCGCATGTATCCATTTTCAAGCCAATGAGTTGGCGTACCAGCCAAGAATCTGGTGCCATCCTCTATGGGCATTTCCGAAAGCATCGACGGGTCGATATATCCAGAAGGGTCCATGGATGTGTAAAACATGGCATGTGGATCTTGCTGCTGATTTGCATCGAGAAACTGCTGTTGCTCAGGCATCCCTTGAGGAAGGGGGAATTGAAAGGGATCGTCCAAGAAATACGTGTGCGTGGGTGTGATTGTTTCGGCTCTGATTGATCCACCTCCTTCGCTCTCTTGCGATGAATCGTGATGAACGTGCGGTCGTGGACTAGTATCCAGTTTTCTGAAAATTGGCCATTGGTCCCAGGGTCCGTTTCGAAGTTGTGAAGGTGCTGGGTCATTACTCACGGCCGTAACTGCGTTTGCGGGCTTGCGGCTAGCTTGTAGTTTGTTGAATAACGGCTATCAACGCATTAGTCTTTGAAACAAGGCTTAATAAACGCTTCATAAAGATACCGTTAGAAAAGCCGCGCAACGATCTGCAGTAAGGCTTCGAATCGATAGACCAAGGAGGATTTGTTGCCCACTTTCGGCAAGATGAAGGATTTCTTCTAATTGAGGATCATCTGGATTGTTTATGGTGTACATAACAAGTGACATGATTGCAAGAAACGTGGTGAAAACCGTAAACCAGTATGCACCGTTCAAAAGGCCATGATCGTTCAAGTCTCCAACAAGTCGGATGACTTGCTTAGCCGCTTTGACACAAGCAGATGCACAGGCGTAGGACTTTGGATTCGCTGGCTGATCCGACGGGCAATTCATTACGTGATGTAGGAATGGCCTATAGAGAACCATCTGTACATGGGCAAATGCTACTCTCAAGAGCAGTTGGACCCTAAGCGCAATGTTAATCACGGATAGAAAAACGGTCCAGCATCTTCTAACCTTCGGAAATTAGGCGTTATAACGCCATCTCGGCTTGGCTTGGTCGGGAGTTGATCAAACCACTTGGTCAAGTCATTTTCGAGTTCGATAACTTTCACATAATCCACTCGATACGAGCCTGTTTGACCTCTTTGCACCATGGTGGGTACTGTAGATGTATTTGGCGACCTTGGCAGTTATCATGACAAGCCTAATGTGCGCGTTTGATGCCGCCATTGTTGATGTATGAGGTTCGGCCGCTGGTGACTGCAATACTTGATCAGTAATAGATTCATCATCAATTTCCAGCGGTAGCTCCTGATCAATGTCTTCGTCACAAAGAGTTCTTGGAAGGCCTAGCATTGTCGTTACGTTAGTATCCATGGTCCGCAGAACCCAGAATATTCGCTTTCGGCATTCATTCTCAACTAGAGTGAGGTCCTTGAAAGCTTGAGATCGATGGAGTCCCATACGCAAGGCAGAAGCTATTGCAACGCATGTATAAGAATAGCATGCAGACATCATCGCGGAAGACTGAAGATAATAAATGATGCCAATCATAGTCTGCAACGACGTAAGCGTCCGGCAGTCTGTGATATCGATGATACGTTGGCCAGCCCGAAAGTACTTGGATCTGAGAAAATTCATCGTCAGCAAACTTATCCGCCACCAGCAAAATTTATGTTGTCGAATCGCGTACCCTTCAAACCTTATGCGCTCAATGCCAAGTTTGTCGGCATCCTCCTTGGAAAACAGTACCCCGATTGCCAATATGACATACAGCAACGGCAAAAACTCGTGTTCCTCGTCGCTATAAGACTCGGGCTCAAGACTATAGATCCGGTCCAGCTGCCGGTTAAAGGTAGGCCTATGAATAAACCTGAGATGACAACAAGCATCATCGAGCGCGATGGCTACAAGCTGCCGAGCGGTGTTCTTGGAAGGGAGTACCTCGGAGTTTTCCAACGCCGCCGCTGACTTGGAGCCGCTTGGCGGAGGTTTCACTGAGCTAAAGATCTCTTTCAAGGGCGGCAAAGACGGTAAGTTTTTCTTCTCGCCATCATCGTCGAAGAGCTTCCAACATCGTTCCCTCATACGTTGGAGAAATGACAATCCGGCAAATGTGCTGTGGTAATCGGAATGGCCTCGATCCTCGGTACTCATTCGCCCGCTCGAGTCAAATTCTAAGTCTAAGAAGGCTTCTTGTTCGGGATGGCCAGTATCGGAGTGATTATCTGCTGCCTGTGTATTCTCAAGGACAGGAACACCGTTGGATTTTGAAGGCGCTTTTCGTCGGGCTAAGCTTGAGCCGTCTAGATTCGGATCCTCTAAATCGATTCCAGGGATGAGTTGCTTGAGTAGTCGCTCCTGGCGATGCAGCTTGGCCTCGAGCCGGGCGATGTACGTGGGTCCCGCAAGTCTACGCCTGGGAATTTGGTCGTATGTACACTCTGGAATTGATGGGGCATTTAGTTCCGAAAGCTCACCCACGTATCGGTTTGATATCTTCGCTCACCGTGCTCATACAACACGCACGATCCGCAAGGCTGTCGGCCGTTGCATTTGGTTTTCTTCTCTCGACATGGATCACATGCTTTGCCGGTTCGCTTTCGCTTTGCTGCTGGGAGCTCAACATCTTCTCTCGCATGATCCATGAGATAGCAATTGCGAAACTATCATGAATTCCAACACGGAAGTCCTCGAGTAGTTAGAATGTTGTTTTAAAGTCTCGGAGGTGCTTCCTGGAGTTGAGTTGTCAGAATAAACAATGGCGTCATTGCGTCCAACTAAGGAATTCCCTTAGCAGTTTAGTATCGCGGGGAAGGGGAATGCGTGTCCAACCAGGCATAGAACAACAGAACAACGCAGATACTACCGTACTCCGTACTACAGTACCTTATGTCGATAGATCCCAATGAAGTTGCATTACGGTACATACTTAAATCATCCCTCGGTACGCGCATTATACAAATTCGTACAGTACTTTCTATGGCCCGATAAGAAAACAAGCTTTTCAGCGTCCGCATACCCCCGCCTTTCGGTAGCGCCAAACATACATATATTTCACTTAGAATACGTCAATTGTAGTAAGCGAATACATACAGTACAGACTTGGAGCGAAAGTGCGGGGTACGGATAACTGCCAGGTCCCTGTTGCGCAATCTGTCTCGGGAAATCCCATCGGTGCTCGTATCACCGCAATAATAACAACAATGGCCCAAGGACTGACTGCTGATGTGGTGGTGTGTCCTCGACAGTGTGTGGCCATACTTCGCATGGTCACTGGATTTGATCAACTGTTTTAATTCCTCTCGCTGATATTCGGACACTTTACTCCTACGTAACGCCTCCGACGAGGATTTCGCCAGCATAATTATCGCTCTTTCAGCTCCCTATCTGGATCCTTGTTCAGGTGGCCTATCATCCAGGCAAGTACATAGTATAGTATATGCATGTCGACGCTCGTGTAAGCAGTTTCTGATAAAACGGTCACAGCCTTGCCTAACAAGGACTTGGACCATGCACCGTGTAGTCCCTTCCCAATGAGAGGCAAGATTGGTAGGAGTTGGGGGGTTTGGTAGGTTCCTTTGAAGCTGGCGTTGATTTGATTTGAGGACTAGAAGGAACCCCAGCTAGGGTCCCGGACTAAGAAGAGTTCAGCGTCTCATGAGAGATAGAACTCTATCGCAAAAGCGCATAAGGCACACCGGGAGCGCATGGCTCGAAGAGTCGATGATGGTACAATGGCACTCAAGTGACGCTGAACATACCCATCGATAATATGTATTAATGGAATGAACAAGTTCATGGACATAAGATAGTTTGAGGGAAACCAAACGATGTTGTTGAGGGTTATAAGCCCCATTGACAAGAAACGTTGAGCAACTGATATTATATGTTCAGCAAAAGGAAGCGTCGAGTCCGTCCTCCGAAAAGCCATAGGTTGAATGCAGAAACTGTCTTAACACGAAGCAGATCCTCGACTTATAGGTTTCCGGAACAAATATTTCCATCCCTCACATGACCGCAAGACATTTGTCGGAAACGGAGCGGCCGGTAGCCTGCCTCGAGCTTTAGGCTTGCCTACTGTTATCAGCTGGCTTATTATCATTTCTGTTAACGAATAAGTTTATCTTAATTTTGAAAGCTACCGCGATATACAAGACATGCTGCCTCATTTGGCACCCGAACTTTCGGCCTGGGCATTCCAATATAGAGCTCCAGTCGATTGCAGCAGGTTGAGCTGAGACGAGGTTGCAAAATAGGGCTCAGTTCTGTTTCAACACTTGCTGTGGTATCTCGATCTCGACATCTCGCAACGTAGCGCGATGGGACTGATTTCGGATTCCATTGGTGAGTCATTGCAGACCTGCATCGTTCTGATTGAACTTCGATCGGTTCCACATGGAAGCTGCCACACGTGTGCTGTGTTGATTGGGAATTCTATTGTCGATATTCAAATTCGACAGATGGCGGTTTAAAGCTGACTAGTTCGAATTTCACGCTAGCAACGTCGGCATAAGCGGCTATCATAGGTATCATTGCCAAACTTACCACATGTAATATATCCTTAGGCTCGTTAGATAATACGAAGTAGCTACATACAGTAGGTACCTGAGGTATCAATTCCGTGCGATCCGACCGAAGAGAAGATATGACGTTGGGGGCCACGTAAGGTCTTGTTCCCCGGAAAGAGCATACTCTACGTAAAACCGAGATTTTACAGATGACGGCTGCGGACGGAACAGAGACGGGCTCTACTCGTACGAGTATGGCTCTTGGTCGTTATTTTTCTCTCGGGATTGCCGGAACTGATACGCTCAAGGGGCACAATGTCAAAAGTACTGTACTCCCAAATAGAGGAGGGACGTCAGATCAAGCTTTACGTTGGAGGTATCGCCGTACTGGCGGACGTTTCCGGAAGCCCGTTTGTTGGGACTTCTCGAACCCACAATCCCAATCATGTTCAATTCGTGTCGATTGCCATGTCACGTAAAATCCATTGGCTCTTGGGACATCAGATATGCTGAGAAACTCCATGCGGACCGTGGGGAGCAGGGGTATTACTCCCGAACTGAGAATTTCGCCGTTTCTTCTCCAGAAAGCTGTGATGTCTCCTTCTGCACTCGATCCTGGACTTCCTATTGGGCGATTCATCTATTTCATACAACAGCTGTCGTCACATATATATAGAGTAGCCCCTCCATTCTTTTCATCACCGTTCTTTGAACAGCCTGCTAAGCGGACGATCAGACTTGGGTTATTGGAAAACCGTTTTAATTTTCTTTCATTGCCATCCTAAGCTCTTGCGCATCTGTTTCTGCCCCCGGCGCCATGGGAAACAACGCTTTAGCCGTCAATGGGAACACCAACCGTGGTGGGACTGCCCAGATTGCCATCACCACGCACGGATCCGATTGGTATTATGTATGACTCCTTTGACACAACTGCAGCCATTTTCAGGGGAAATCTCACATTGCAATCAGGCTGCAACCGCTATAATGGGCGTCGCTACCATTTGTTTCATTGCTCTTTCTGCCACGAAACCTCGCTCCGACCGCATCTTCCACTACATCACCGCCGCCATAACTATGGTTGCCACGATTGCCTATTTCTGCATGGGCTCGAACCTTGGTTGGACTCCCATTCAAGTGGAGTTTTTCCGAACCAACCCGCTTGTTCATGGCCAGAACCGTGAGATCTTTTACGTTCGATACATTGACTGGTAGGTGACCCTTCCCTCTTACTGATAAACAGCTGTGATGACTGAAATTTGGCATAGGGCTATCACTACTCCGCTCCTTCTATTAGATCTTCTTCTCACGGCTGGTCTTCCATGGCCGACTATATTGTACACTATACTCATGGACGAGATCATGGTTGTTACCGGTCTTGTTGGTGCTCTCATCCCGTCTCGATACAAGGTATTTCATTTATCCCATCATATCCGCCCAAGTTAGACAAAACTAAGGAAACTCAGTGGGGGCTCTACTCTTTTGGCTGTGCCGCATTCCTCTTCATAGTATGGAACGTCGGCTTTGTCGCTCCCAAGTACGCGAAAGCCCTTGGCAGCGACATCCACCGCACATTCCTCCTCTGCGGCGTTTGGACCCTTTCTCTCTGGTTCCTCTACCCCGTAGCATGGGGCCTCTGCGAAGGTGGCAACGTTATCTCACCCGACTCGGAAGCCGCTTTCTACGGCGTCCTGGACGTGTTGGCAAAGCCCGGCTTTGGAGCTCTCCTTATATGGGGACATCGTGGCATCGACCCGGCCAGACTTGGGTAAGTTTCTTCTGCTGCTTGGTTTCATGTGAGTTGAGTGATATGCTTATGTACAGCTAGACTCCGCATCCGTGATTACGAGGAGGGACCTCCAACGTCGGACCAAAATGGGGAGAAACATCACGGTAATGGTGACAACAACGGTCCTATCAATGGCTCGACCTATCCCAGCGTAGACGGGCCAACCTACCCCAACACTGCCGCCCCGGAGAACAACGTCTAGGCATACCAAGCCAGATACGACAGGCGTTCACTATCTTCGTAAGGACGGTCAGGGACGTGGGTGGACTGCTTTTGACATCTTCTCTTGAATGTTTATATTCATTAGTCAATTTCTTGGGCTACTCGACAAAGGACACGTAAATGTCAAGCTTAGTATGTAATGGGAGCACGACTTTTAATGAAAACAAGATCAGAGTGCGGAGCGAGTATATTGACCATTTGCCATGTCAAAGATCCACCTCAAACAGGCCGTGTCAATAGTAGGGGTTTTGGGGGCCTGATTAAGTTATGAACATGTTCGTGGGTTCATTTTCTTCCTTTCCTGACCAGCTTTTTCGAGCTTCCCAGCTCTGCAGTGTCAAAGCTTATCTGCTAGATTCGACCTTTGACGGAGATGGTGGTAAAGGACGAGGCTCTTGGTGGGACTGCTCGAGGAGAGTTGGTTTGAAGAGAGTTTATGTCGGATACAACTTTGGCGCCCGCTGCCGCGGCGACGGAAGAGAGTATGAGATTTGACGCTACAGGAAAGGATGTTGAGATTGGTGACGAGATTAGACTGGAAGACTTGCTTTGAAGGGAGTTGATGTCTTGTGCCACTTGTGCTCCTGCCGCGGCAGCAACGGATTATGGTATGATGTCGGATAGACGCGTGGAGGATACCAATGTTGATGAAGTGGCTGAAGTAGATGATTTTGACAGCACAGAGTTGACATCTTGCGCCACTTGAGCGCCCGCCACGGTGGCTACAGATGATGGTATTATGTTCGATAATAGAGTCGAGGATGAAGGCGCAGAAAGGGTCGGTGGTATAGGTATTACTGAGCTGACTGAGGGCACAGGTGTTGACGGCAAGGCTGAATTTGGAGACGTGGTAGGTCCAGAACTATTTGACCCCCCACCTGCTGCCACACCAGCAACAGCTCCAGCTACTGCAGCACCGGCAGCGGCGCCTGCTGCGAGCCCAGCACCAACGTTAATCCCCGCCGCACCGTTCACGCCAGCGGCAGCACCAGCGGCTCCGGTTTCGGCATTTCCAGAAAGTTCGTTGCCTGGTCCAGCATCTTTGGGAGGACCTGTAGATTTTGGGGTGTCGATGCTATTTGAAAAGGAAGAAGCCGACGTCAACATGGACGTTACTGTCGTTGAGTCAATTGAGGTTGATGTCATGGATGTCGAGTCCATGCTGCTTGGCATGGAGGTCATCGATGAGCTCGGTGGCATTCATCTTCTGCAGACACTGGCTATGTCGAACAGGACCTCGCCGTCAGGCCCAATGTTCATGGTGAGGTTTGCAGTAGGTTTGGCTTCTGGGGGTGCCATGGTTGAGCTTGTCGGATCGTTCGCGCCCGTCTTCGTGCCCTTGGTGACATCTGTGCCGAGTCCCACTTCGGTTACGCTCGCTATGACTGAGTCAGTCGCGTTGTTTACCATGAATGGCCGTGGCGACTTTGGCTTTATGGCATCGACACCGCCAATGCCAGCCACTGCCGCTGCTTTGGCTACGTCGTCTTGAATCATTTAGGCTAATGAACTGCTCGAGCTCAGAGCAGAGTTGGCTGCACTAGAGTCGATTATATTTCCCGATTGCACAGGCGCAGGCGTATTAATAGCAGCAGTGATAGGGAGCGCCAGGTAGTCAGCCGGAAGCCCAATCGATACACACACAAGAGGCTCGGCTGCCGTGACTTGCTGCAGACCCGTCTTACGAGTCGACCAAAAGGCTCATGAACAACTGAAAGGGGTCGTCGAAGAGTCAATGTCACTCCACGCTCTGATTTCGAAACCGTCGAGGCTGATCACATCAAGAAAATTGATACGGCCGGCGTCTGCAACTCGATAGGTGCCGGGCCTGCACATGACATCCTGGCGACAGCCACCTGCTATGGGCGTCGCACATAGCGTCTCAGGAGAGCATTTCGGACCCGGTGCCGGGGCACCGGTATTGTAGCAAGAGCCGTTGGTTTTGGGACCAGCACAGGTATCGCATAAGTCCCGATCACAAGCGAACGTCAAGCGTCGGTCTTGAACCTCGTAGGCCGCAAATGTTGTTGCCTCACAGAGATGCCCTAGAAAGAACACGAGGAAATAGATGGCAGCACCTGTAGGAATTGGTAATGTCGCTATGGCAGCGACTTTGGGAAGAAACGTCAGAAAGGCTACTTGCACGAATGAGATACGTTTGCAATTACAACCTGATGTGCGCAGATATGTCCAGGTGCCTTTTCTATTCAATATGAATTTTGGAGAACGAAAAGAAGAAATCGATGGGGAGTAACTGCGACATTTCACACATTAAAACGCAAGACTTTTTATTGCTTTCGTGAGATCAGTCATCACAAGCCAGAGAGAGGGTGGGTGCAGCGATCATCCATGCTCCGAATCAACTTTTCCGGAACTCGAAATTTGATATGAGGAGTGATTCGGAAACTTTTACTTGGCCAAGACGGCTCATCGCACGTTGGAAAGCATGAAGGAGGTTTGGGTATTTAGCTGATAGTGCCAAAACTCTTCGCGACGAGCGTTTCAAGATGTGGGGTGAGACTATTCGACGGGAAGCGAAATTTGTCCGGAGACGTCAAACATGAAGCTGAGCTTGTGACCCGTAATCTCCAAGCTCATCATCAACGCTCAGCTCAATATCTCTTTGATAGACCGCTATCGCATGTTCGTAGGATAGGAGGATAAGCCACCGTTGTCCCGTTGTGGTTGCACCCCAGTGATCAATGAATGAGAAGGTCTTTTGAATGTCAGGAACGATCACCGGCAGTCAATTGCAAGACAATTGTAAGATGGAAATCGATAGGCATTATCAGTATGTGACAAGAATCGGTGGCAGTACATGAACGCGGACAAGGGACATTCCACGCCCAGAGAATGATGCTGGGGAGCAGGCAGGAAAACCCTGGAATTGCATGTACATATTTAGTTATACCCGCGGGGAGCTTAAAATAGATACATAGAATACCTTACAGTACTCACTACCCGAAAGGCTGAAACCTGTGAAACGCCCTTGACGCTAGCTTATGTATATACGCGCCAAGATCTCTCATCATCAAAACGGGGGATGTCAGGTTTCGAGAAGCACCATGATTCTAACTCTGGATTGTCTTACAGATTCAACAACAGGATCGACACCATGCTCCTTGATCGGTCACGCGCACTGATCGTGTAGGCCAGCGAATACGGTTGACGGGATCTCATGATAGAGAGCGGCAGCTTCGCCGCCCGTCAATGGATTTATTACTCTGGGGATGCTTGGTGTGAAACATGGCTGTCTCTCTACCTATTATCCTGTCAAATAATATTGATTTTTACCATGATTCTCTAATCATGACAATAACTCTATCCCGCAGGGTTTCCATGCCTATAAAAGTACCCAGCCCATATAACATACCCTCGATGTGAATGAATGCAAGCACTGCCGACAATTTGTCTCCCATCTTCATATTATTACCTAGACGTTATGGGTCGAACTTGGATGCATTTCCTGGCATGCTTGCTGATCACTCTGACCTTGACTACAACCTGTAGCGGTGACGACTCCACATCGTCCCTGTCCAGCTTCAAGTGGGCACCACCGCTGCAACGTCGCGTCAAACCATCTGAAGTTCACGCCCTTCCCGGCACGGATCTGACCTTGTCTCTCTATATCGGTCGACAGATCGGTAGACACGCTATCAATGTTGAGTACCACGGCATGGCCCCGGAGTTGGCCCGTTTCGTGGAGGGTCTGGCGGTGGATCAGGATAATTGGAATCTGCCCCAATTCGACTTCTGGCCAAGTACTAAATACGATCTCAAGCTTGAGCTCCGACGGACCGTGCCGGATCGCGAGGACCCGCCCATCAATGCTGCCCTCCTCACAGCCATATCGGGGGTCATTACGGACCTCGCCACGCGCTGGGACAGGGATAATGAGTTCACTGCTTCCATTGCGGACACTCAGGGTGCCCACTTCACCATGAGAGTCTTCTCATCAAAGGGGCTTCCGTCGGAGCAGCAGTCCGGAGAGAGCTTCGATGATGGGGATCTTAACATCATCTTCAGTACCAAGAGGGAGATTCTGCGATGGTCGAAGCGGAGAGACCTTGTCTTGTTTCTAGGAAATACCGCGAGGTCAGTAGGAATTGCCTGTTCCGCACATCCAGGATCTAACCGTGACATAGCTACTTCTTCTACGCCTTTAACGCAAAGGACAACCGCAACGCGCAGCTCATCCCCTACAGTGGTAGACCCTACGACGAGGGCAAAACGCCTACCCAAGCTCAGCTCGACGCTTTCACAGCCAGCATCCTCCGGCCGGCCTTCTCGGCCAAGCGGTTCAATCGCGTAGTCCTTGTGGACCACGCGCGAACTGGAAAGTCCCTGATCAGCTTCGCCAAAGTCCTGAAGGCGACCGGTATCTACATGGACCGTCCCTATCTCATCAATCTCGCCTACCCATCCTGGAGGGACGACGGCACATTCGACGAGGACGACACCGTCATCAGGCAGCTGACCAGGATCGAAGTTGGGGCGGGATCGGGTCGGCAAAGTTTTGAGCGGCTGGACCTCGGTCATGTTGGCCGGATCCTCCCATACTATTCGTCCGAGCATTGGGAGACGCCGTGGCAGCAGGCGTACAATCCCGACAGCGTCACGGGCCAAGCCATCGTGCAGCGAATCCTGGCACGGCTGAACGATCGCAAATCGTGCACGTCTTGCAGCTGTCTATTAGGTATGGAGTGCTGATACATATGACTGGACTACGCCCGTGCGCAACGGGTTGGGGTTTCGAACGAGGGAACTCGGTGGCAAATACATACTATTAACAAGATAGGGGAAGCATGTATGAAGTTTATGTGTCGAAGCAAATTGGTTCTTTGGGCATTGGAGCAAAACTGAGGCTTTGGGTATGGAGTGAGATTTCCGCGCGTATGTATTCGAGCATATATATACAGTACAGTAGAGCGAATTAGCCGTTTTGACTACCTACGGAGCCAACCTTGAAAAAGTTATTACCCCCATTCATTGAGCACGTATATAAAAAGCTTAACTGCGAAGCAGGCCCCAAGAGCAAACAACACGCGAGCTACTGTAATGACACGAGGCACGGAAAGCATGTTATGTACCTATGGAGCGTGTTTCTTTCCAAAAGCCGAGTAAGGACAACAACCCACGCGGCTGCAGCCGAATTAACTGTAGGCCCGCTTGAATTAGGTTGAAAATGCCCAAACTTTCTCGAAACGAAAAAAAACACTAAAAAGATTCCCCCGTATTCCTCTTACTACAGTACAGTACGTCACTAAAACTCAACACCCCCAGCTCTTTTCCCTCTTTCCCTATCTTATTACACCAGAGCGCCAAAAAAAAAACCCCTCCCCACTATGAAAATTAATACAAGAGTCCAGTATTAAGGAGATGTTTTTCGAAACCCCTTTTTACACGGAACAAAAAGGGAAGTTTTCATATCTGCGATTTGTTAATGGTTTTTTTTGGGGGCTTACTGGGTTTGTTTTTGAATGGGGAGTACATAAAGGCTGACAGACGGTATGCAGGTTTAAATCGGGACACGCATTCAAGGGAAAGGGATTTTTGGGCTTTAGGGATTTCGCGTGGTTGTTGCGGTTTATCGAGTTACTCGATGGTCGTGCCCAGCGCGGAAGGGGGCCTGATGATTTTTACTCAAGTCGTCGAATCAAAAGTAATGTTTCCTCGGGGGAAATCAGATCGGGTATCTCAAGATTTAGCAAGTGTGTTCGCATCGATTGAGATGTGAGATGTAAGATGGTGGCTATAGTATAGAAGTTGTGATTGCCTATGAAGAAACGGTTCTGAACAGGCTCAGATCTAGCAGAGATTGTATTAATACTTGCAGTCTTGTATCCCAATATTCAAACTTATGCACTCGTGCTGATGGAATCAGTCACGATCATGAATTACCCGCCATCGTTTCGAACGTAACCTCGATTCCGGAAGCTAAATCGAGGGGGAAGTTTGTTACCAGTTAGTGAATGTAAGGTTACGCTCGGATCTGACATATTCCGGTGTTCGTGGTTTGAATCTGCATGCCCTGTTGTCGGATGCCGCCGGCGCATCTGGCAAGTCATACCTAGTCGTCAGACTCCTTCGAAAAAACGTATAGACCTTCGGTACTGCGGCAGCGGTGTTGGAATCCACCCCCTACAATAGCGTCTATCTTTTCCGTGGCATTCCTGACGGCAGGCTCGATGATGCCGTCGGCGCAACATAGTATCCCCTTGCAGAACAGCTCAGCCTCTTCACACATCGGATGAAATACTCAACATCCGCCCACCTGAGCAAGATAGTCAAAGCAATGCAAATAGTGCTCGCGGTGAAACAGCGATTCCGCGCCGGAGCTTTCCTCTTGGCCGCCTTCACGGTGGAGTCGTCCTACTTCTTTCTGGATCATGTCTAGACAATGCAACTGGTGGAAAATGGAGACGCCGACCTTGTCCACTGATCCAGTCTTGGGGTCTTTCACGTGGGCAACTCCGCCGTTATCCGTGAGAAGCGCAGTCCACGCGGCATCCCCAGAAGGCGTAACATCCCGAAGCTCTATGTGTTTGACAAAAGGCAGGTCCAGTTCGAAACATTGTCCGCAAGTACTCCGTCCCCGCCCCATGTCCGGGATGAGAGGTTTTCGTAGAAGAAAGATTAAGCAGGTAGCTGCAATTGCGAATGCGGTCGAGATGCAGACTGGTTGTTGCCAGCCTGTGGAAGCAGGCCGCGAAGACATGAACATGAAGTGTAGCGGATAAGCTGTCAGCTGCGGACGAGCAAATCCAGGGACTTTTCTGCACAATGGAAGTGGAAATTGAATGCGTAGATGGTGATACTCGTAATCGTCTAGACGACAATGAGATAGATGAACAGAAGACAGCACTAGACAAACGAGTGATCCGAGTGTACACAAAGCTCAAAGGGAGGATGAGCTAACAGTGTGCTGCCTTTACACCGATCGTCCTGACGTTGATCTCCACGTTGCAATACCGCGTGTCATTCAATTTTACCTGATACATCACTGGCTAAACAGTTTGAATTGCAGCTCGCTAGCGTTGCAATGTATCAGATAGAATGAACCGGCAAGAGGCACAGCCATATATTGCCTCGAGGCAGGAAAGGATGTGATTTGTGGAACATTTGGTTTGATGTTCCTTCATGATGTTTCTTCTGAGATAGCAGTATGAGAGCGTTGTTGCGAACTGAACTAGCATTTCTGTGGTTTATTTCGATCATGCTGAGAATATTTTAGGAATTCATTCTTCGGCCTGCTCGATGAAGGCACAATCATCAGCATACTCGCGGACGAAACAGTCTCATCGACTCATCATCATGATTGAGAAATCGCTCAAGACTTTCTTTCTTGTCTTCATGACGCATACTTGCAAAGACTTCATCTTTTTCGTTGACGTTCCTTCGAAATTTCTAGAAAACTTCATGTAGATCATGACATTGAAGTGAGAAGTGATTTGATTAGTCGAAGCTGAAGCAGTAGTAACAACAACGAAAGATAAGTTCAAGAAGTCAGAAGCTTCTAATCGACAGAATCAACACAATAATGAAAAGTTCAATACGATCGTGATGAGCGAGCAAAAATTCTCTCACAACACAAACGTCTATAAAGTAGTAAATCTCACCTACACACTCTCTTCACCATACAATCATCTCTCACATCGATTTCACTGAATTTTCTACATCAGTCTCAACATTTCAAATCAACACATTCACAACGTACTTCATCAAAGTCATCTTTCTCGCCCTCATCAGCACCACCGCCGCCATCGTCTGCGACGAGAAATGCGTCACGACCTGCAAGACCGGCTGCGCGGCTTTGGCTTACGATCCTTACGGTGGAGATGTCGCGTACGGCTTCTGTCTCACGCAATGCCCCAACTCTTGCGGCTGCTAGAGTAGGCCCATCGGCAAGAAAGGCGGAGTAAGTCTAACCCACAACGGGTTTTTGAAGCTTTCTTGCTCTCTGAGGTCTGGCGACGTTGCTGACTTAGAGGTGGGTTGATCTGGCAGCTTTCTTTCGCCGGAGACGCCTGACTAAGATGGTATTCGACATTGGGGGTGTGTTTGGGTTCCGGAAATGGGTTGGAGCTGTCGCTGGTCGCAGCGGCGACCCTATCTTCAAGCTTCGAGGTTCATGTAGACGCGGTATATTTAGGAAGATGTCTGTCAATTAACAGTAACAACACTAGACACAGCATACCTGTCTTTAAAATTTCGCTGCTACTGCTTCATGTCAAAGTTTCACCCCCTTTTCAAAATAATCCCGATTCATTGCCACTTTCACGTCACGAATGCCAGTAACATTGGAGTCTCGATAGCAGTGACGCCGCTGATACGTCATTGCCTCGCATCAAGGCTTGCGGAAAGAAACGATATAATGAAAATTTGCGGATAGAGCGGAAAGGCAAGAAGTCTACAAGCAGCCATGCCAACAAGCAAACCGAGAAAATCCACAAGGGCCCGATGAAACTGAGATATTCTTCAATAAGGAGGGGTTTTCACAATCGTCTTGATCTCCCATCTTTTGTAGCAACCGGCAAGGTCAACCATTATGCTTGAAACGAGTGCGGCGTTGGACAAGATCTATTACTGGCGGGCTGAGAGAGGAAGGGAAGGGGGAGGAACGGAGGGATTCAGATGATGAGGGGAGTGGAGGTCTTAAAGACGGGCGTACGACGTTATGAAGATCGACACCAGAACAGGTAAGAAAATGCGAAACTTTGGGATTTGGCAGACACGGTTGCTTTGCTTTCCTTCTTGAAACGTGTGTTCTCGTATGTTGAAGCCTGCAAGACACTTGGGTGCAATGACTTTCAAGGCTCAAGGTCAAAGTGCTTTTGTCACGAGTTCCGCAAAATTTGATATTTTTCTACCCCAATGTATTTTCGGTCTCGCTCAACAGACACAAGAGGGTCAAACTTTGGTCCTGATACAGGACAAAGGAACGTCATTACCTGCCCCGACGTGGTTTGCGGATGACCACATTACCCCAAGGGTATGATGAGCTTTTCTATTATTTTCGTTGAGAATCAAGCAGATCTGGGTTCAGGTCTTTGAGATATCGAGGCCGAAGTCGTCAGCGATTACGACTCCTTCTAGCGAGAAGATGCGCTTGATCAATCCTGCTCATAAAGACGTGGATCTAGGTATGGAGCGCTCATTGTCATACCCAACCGAACCTATTACGTTGGACCCAGAGATCGCTGTTTCACGGCTTTCCATGCAATGGGTCCCATTATTCACAGACAAACTGTGGAATTGTGGTACGAAGGCTCTGAAAAACCTTTCGGGCAGTATCTCGGTGAGCTAAGGGATCCAGCGAAACTACGAACGATGGCACAGTGGATTTGTAAGACTCAGAAATGCCGCCCACTTTCTAAAGCCTTCAAGGATTACGAATATTGCCTTTCACTAGAAGAACACATGTGTCGGCACCGAATCTCACCGTGATGGACATGTATCAAAATTCTTTCCTCTAGACCTGAGTTTTCTCGTAAGAATCTTGGACCCGAGGAGGACTGCATGTCGAACAATCGCATTCTGGTGCGCCAGGAACACAATATCTGATGCGAGATCCTCCCAGCTGCAACCTCTTGGGATCAAGTATATTGGTCAAGTCCAGTAGTAAATGCTGCAACCGCCGCAATCTGTGGTCTGGAATCATGGAATGGTGCTGGGAGCTTGCCCTTGCAAGCACCGGGATGCCAGTTTCGATGGAATGGAACCATCCGCGAAAAGACTCGTCGTGCACCCACTTGTGTTTGAAAGCCGCATAACCCATGCAGTATAGCTCGCCATCCTCCTTGTCTTTGACCGTCATAAGTTCTCCGATAGCCATCTGTTCACCTCGCCAAAGCATGAATGGCGCACCCAGGGCTTCATATCCGTCACTGCCGAAAACGCCTTTGATTTTATCCAGCATATCCGCGAGGGCTTTGTTGTCCTTTTCCGTAGAAAAGCACAGGAACTGTGCTTTTCGGCGAAGGATGTACCACCAAGAAAAGTACTGTCCAACCACAAATGGTGTATATAGCAATAAATTATCCTTTCTATCTTCTGACCCGTGAATATAGCTCAGGAGATACTGGTCAGCGATATTGTAGAACCTTGATTGGAGATCGATTGCAGCGTGGAGTAATGGGTCGCGGTATTTGGATATAACTTTCTCGGACTCGGAAAGGCGCTTTCGCTCATCCGTGTAGAAGTTGAACCATCCAGCAATGCCTGCGGAAACCAGTGCTCCCACGAGAGAGATAACAGATATGATAATTGACGCAACGTCGACCATGATTGCGATACGACGTCGCTGCGATCATATAATCACTCAGTAGAGTTCCGGTTGTTCCTATACGAAAGATCTCTAAGAGTCAAGGATGGGAAACAAACTAGGTACTTCCGTACCTGTCAAAATCTTGGCGTTACGAGTACTCCGTAAACTTCATAGTCATGTGACCTAAGCACTGTTGGAAACACTGTTACCCCTGTGTGGTTGGCAATCTCGCTTAGCCCTATAGGGCGCGGGAGTTACCTTCGTAGTCCCTACTTCCTAGAGTAGTTCAATCAATATATGACCCTCATATACCAACAAACACTTCCATCAACAGCTACCTAGTGTGTGGAATGGGCTTCTGCAGTAACGGGCAGGAACTCATGTCAATAGCAGGTAACAAGCATATGCGGTCGCAAATCGTCAATAAGGCACGGACATGTTTCGAACACAAAGTACGAGACATTTTAATTCACAAGGACCTCCCGTGCTCCTCTAATGGGACGTACCGACTACCGTTGGGGGCGAAAAGACAAAGGGCCCCTAGTCCAATAGACAGACCGTGGCGGCGAGAAGTTGTGATGTTGACAATCCGTTTCAACAGATCTTACTTGAGATTGCACGTGGATAATATCTAGTAAAGTATCGATCGTGCATAGGGGCATGGAAGGCGA
>JAABUL010004632.1_pt1 | contig 18131 bp, 1 predicted proteins | sample 5559151 | NCBI WGS metagenome assembly JAABUL01 (sample SAMN10711876, study PRJNA513368) | rock metagenome | isolation source: Antarctica rocks | place: Antarctica: Victoria Land, Pudding Butte sud | reverse complement strand
AAGATGCCAAGAAGCTCGGCGCGAAGGAGTTTATCAACAGCAATGAGAAAGATTGGGCTAAGAATTACGCCTTCACCTTCGACTTCATCCTCAATTGCGCCGACATGACGCATGAATTCAAGCTATCGGACTACATGAGCACCCTCGTCGTCAACGGTACGTTCCACAACGTCGGACTCGGCGACAAGCCACTGCCGCAGTTGATGGCACAGGATTTCGTGCCGAACGGGTGCTCTATTGGCGCGAGCCACATCGGAAGCAGGCCGGAGATCCTCAAGATGCTGAAGCTGGCTGCAGACAAGGGTATCAAGCCAATGATCGAGACATTGGATATTAGCGAGAAGGCATGTGCAGAGGCTGTGCAGAGAGTGGACAAGAACGATGTCAGATATCGCTTTACGTTCACAGGATATGATAAGGCGTTCCCTGATCGTAAGTCATAGGAATCAAAGGCAAGTCCAACAGGTGCAGTATGGGAAAACCAATGATTTGATGTCATTAGACAATAGAGAACACCTTGTCTTCCCTAGAATTACACATTTGTGTAACGTTTGACATATTGAGTGCGTTACTTGTCGTAGATGGTAAGAGATGAGCCAGCTAACCACTGCGGTTCATGAGTTTTTCATCGCAACTGCAGGCTGCTAGTAAACATAAAGTACTCAATAAAGACCCTCGCCAAGACAATTTGAAAGTATGGCACACCATAGGCCAAAAAGTGCATTAATTCAAATTGACATTTTTCCCGTCATACCTTAGCGGGTCTTGGCCGGACCAGAATAGGGTTCCGAAAGGGTTTGGTAGCAAACTTTTGAAGAGAACAATCTTTATCGGACAATTCAGTTGTCGCGATCGTACGTTTAATATATAGTCGTAGAATTACTATTTTTTGAGAGACTATATTTGTAAAATAAGTATTGTAGTCAAAAAACATCTAATTTGTAATTGTTGTTAGTAAACTATTGTAGTCAATTAACAACTATTGTAAAACTATATTTTAAAGAATAGTCAATTGCGTCGAAAATAAGTGCAATTAGAATATTGACAAAAATTGTTAGTAATAAGATTATAGCTTTAAATCTATTTTCAAAAAAATATAGTTTTCGACGTACTAGAAATGCAATATTATATTAAAAAGACTATTATAATTTTATTAAAACAATATTGAAACTATATTAAAATTGTCGTTAATAGACGTTGAGTTTCAAGACAAATTCTTTTTCTTTAAAATTTCAAATTCAAGATATACATTATATAATCGAGCAATTTATTTTGAGTTGCTTTAATTTGTACTAGATTCTATTAATTAAAGATCTTAATTATATTTTACTTTAAATAAGTTTCGATCTTTTAAAAAAATACTCTTCTCTCTATTTACTTTTTTCTCAAGTTGTAATTTTAAAAAAATAGAAACTACAAAAAGTTTGAATCTAAAGATATTAACAAAGAAAATTCGAAAAATAAAAAAAAGCTATATTATGTAATATTTTAGAGCAAAATAAAGCTTAATATTTGCAAAAATTATTAGAATATATATTAAAAAAACAATAAAATAATAAAGTTTTTAATCTTAGCAAACAAAAATCTATTTTTATAAAAAATATATAATTTGTTTATTTTTGATTCTATATTAAAGTGCTAAAACAATTTAATCTTTGTTAAGCTTGCAAAAATATTGCTATATTTTAAATTAATTGTTAATACAATTTTAATCTTGTTGTATTTAAGATCTAGCTTATAAGAATAGCGTTATTTTAAAAATATTGTTAAATACTAGAATTGCAAAACTATTAGCTAGAAAATTTAATTAAAGAAAGAATATTAGATTAAATATTAAGAGATACAGTTCAAAATAGATTAAAATATTGTTTAAAAAATAAAGTATCTAATATTATTCGAATCAATGTTTGAATTTTGAAAAATAGAGTTGTAAATAAATTTACGCAATTATTCGATACTTTGCTAGAATCTAAAATAGTGCTAATTAATATAGTTTTATTAATAGATGCAATTAAAAGCAAAACAAGACTTATAATATCTTTATTAATTTCTTATACTTAATATCTAATTTTCTAAATTTAAGATTAGTATTTTTTGTATTTGTTCTATTATTTTTACTTCGTGGAACGGGTCGGGTTGGATCGGGTTGCGAGCTTTGAAACTCAACTCGTTTCGAGTTGAATATTGTTCAAATTGATTCAAATTATTGTTCGAATTAAGTTGAATATTTATCGAGTTATATTCGAATTCAATAGCGCGCTAAAAGTTTTTTCGCTAATCTCTAGTAGTAACGCAAGCGAATTCAAATTATTAGATTTTATAGTAATCTTTCTAGTTATTTTTTCGCTAAACTTTGAATATACAATGCAAAAAACGTATATTAAAGACATTTAAATTTTAATAGCTTAATAATAAGAATTTTCGATACGAACAAGTTCTTATACTAGTTTTAGCGTTAATTGTTAGTTTTCGATTAATAGTTCGCTATAAATAATAAATAATATTGTCTTATTATAGAAGCGCGCGAGTTCGAATTTCGTTTAAAATATTTCTTCTTTTACTTTTAATTTTAACAAACAAGTTGAAAGCAATCAAATTTATTAAAAGATTTGTTTTAAATAAATTTTAAACATTTGTTATAATTATTTTAATTACTAAGCTATCTAAAGAATCTATAAAAGAAAGAAATTATTTATAAAAAAAACTTTTTTTGTATTTCAAAACTTTTTTTTTTTTTTATATAACAATAGATAGATTGCTATTATTGTTAAAAAGAAAATTATATACTTTGCAAAAGTATGCGTTTACGACAACAAAAAATTGAATTGTTAAACAATATAATAGTTCGACGACGCAACAACGACAACATTAGATACTAGCAAAAGTCGTAATTACTCTACACACTTAGTTTTACTCGTTTGTTTAATAAATTTAGTCGATTATTAATATCTATATATAGGGAAAAACGTATTAAAATTGATCTCTAATAAACTTGGTTTTTCACAAATTAGTATAGCAAACGTATAGAAAATATCTAAGAAGCATCTAATATTAATATGTATAAATATTATTTTGTAATCTAGTATTTTATCGAATTTGTTAAAACAATAAGATTGTCAAAGCAATAATTACAAATTTTTTTGACATTTGATAACAATATTGCGTCGTTAATAGAAATAAATATGTAATAAAATCTTGTTTTGTAGATCAAAATTTATTACGCAAATCAAAATTAATTGAAACAAATATTAAACTACAATAACTTAATTTGTTTTAAATTTATCTTAAGTTGAAACAAATTTTGCGCGATTTAATTTAAGTTGTTTGCGAGTTGTATTAAAATTCGATAACGCATTAACTAAACAATTAATTATTAAAAATCAACTTTAGATAATAAATTAAGCGAGATAAGTATACATAGATTTCTAGCAATTTTTCTATTTATCACTTTTCTATAATTTCAAAATATATATACAATTAATATTAATAAATTTCGATTTAATAATTTAAAAAGATATATAAATTTATGTTTATATGTCTTTCTAAACTTCTAAATCGTTTTAAGTTTTCAAATTATTTTAACATTTTTAAATTTCAAAATTAATAATTCAACTCTCTTAGATATTGTTTTTTTTTGTTTTTTTTTTAATAAATAGATTAAACGTACTCAAAACTATTAAAAGAATTGTTTTAAAAAAGTTTCGAATTCTTAATCTTCAATAATTAACAATTTAGTTATATTATTTATAACGCGCTCAATCTCTAGTTAAGCTAACGTCAAAATTAATATAATTGGGAATTAATCATAATGCTTTAATTACTAAGTTATTAAAACTAATATATAAATATATATATTATAAGCAAACTATAAAGATTTTATAGAAATTGCAATTACAATTCTATTAATGTTTGTTTTGATCTCTATTTTTAATAATTTTTTTATTTATTATTTTTTTAAACTACAAATGCAAGATAGAGAAATTGTGTTCGAACTATATTTTGTTATTATATATAGCTCTATTTCTTAATTATCTTTTGCTTTATTATTTAGATCTTGATAACTTAATAAATAGAAATTCGCTTAAAATATTTATTTTTTGTTTTAATTTTTAACAAATAAAATAAAAACAATATAGTAAAAAAAATTATCTTAAGAAAGATTCGAATTCTTGATTTTTGTTAATAAAGAAATTCGAAAATATTATTTATAACGCGTTTAATTTTCGATTAAGCTAATGTCAAAATTAACATTCTTGACTCTCTATTAACGACGCTTTGATCGCTAAGCTATTAAGACTATTTTATAATCGCAAATATCAAAAAGAGAATATAATAAATTTATTAAATTTGAAATTATAATTTAATCGAATTGTGTTTTCTTTTCTATTTTTAGCAATTTTTTTATGTATTGCTTTCTTATACTACAAATATAATACAAAGAAATTGTACTCGAAATATATTCTATTATTATATTTATTCTCGATTTTTAGTTTTGCAAAAAATCGTTAATTGCAAGCAAAACGCATAGAAAATATGCTACAATATTTTAACGTAAAATGTTGATAAATTTTTTGATTTTTATATATTGACTAAAGCAAAAATAAAAAATGCGAAAGAATTTTTGTTATAAATACAAATGCTTGAATTAGTTTGCTAATAATTTTATCAAAAAATCTATAAGATTCGAAAGAAAACTCTAAAATTGCGTCAACTATAATCAAAAATTTAGAAAAATAATAATATTGTTATTTTAAGTATTTAAACTAGTTTATTTAGCTAAAAGATAAAGTGCAAGAATTCGCGATATATTTGAAACAACATTCGCGATATTTAAAATGCGAAAAAAAATAATAATAAAAAAAAGTTCTAGATTTGCGTCAATTGTAATTAAGAATCTAAAAAGATAATAATATTGTTATTTTAAATATTTAAGCTAGTTTATTTGACTAAAAGATAAAGTGCAAGAATTCGCAATATATTTGAAACGATATTTGCGATATTTAAGATACGAAGAAAGATAATAAAAAAAGAAAGTCTTAAGTTTGTGTCGACTATAATTAAGAATTTAGAAAAATAATAATATTGTTATTTTAAATATTTAAACTAGTTTATTTGACTAAAAGATAGAGTGCAAGAGTTCGCGACATATTTGAGACAACATTTGCAATATTTGAGATGCGAAAAAAAAAAATAGAAAAAAGAAGTCTTAAGTTTGCGTCGACTATAATTAAGAATTTAGAAAAATAATAATATTATTATTCTAGATATTTAAGTTAGTTTATTTGATCAAAAAATAGAATGCAAGAGTTCGCAATATACTTAAAACGACATTTGCAATATTTAAAATATAAAAAAAAAAAATAGAAAAAGAAAATTCTAGATTTGCGTCAATTATAATTCTAGATTTGCATTAATTATAATTAAGAATCTAGAAAAATAATAGTATTGTTATTTTAAATATTTAAGCTAATTTATTTGACTAAAAAATAGAGTGCAAGAGTTTGCAATATACTTAAGACAATATTTGCGATATTTAAGATGCGAAAAAAGATAATAGAAAGCTTGTTGCGTTGTTTTAATCGAGCAAAAACGTAATATAGCGATACTATTAAAGTCTAGTATTATATGTTCGAATGCGTCGAGTTTAATAGCAAAGTTGATCTTTAAATTGTCTTGTAGCGTAAACAATAAAATATCGCGTAAAAAGTCTTGAATCTCTAGACAACGTATATAATGTTTTTCTTAAATTGTTTGTTTTAAAACAAGAGACAAAAATTATAATAAAGTCGATATTATATTGAATAGTTCGTTTGAAATAGATACATTTAATAGATATAATTTGTTCTATTTTTAGTAATCTTTTTGATTATTATTAATTGCAATATTATGCTTAATATCTATGCGATATCTCTTAACTATTATTAAGATACAAAATTAAAAAATAATTAATATATATTTTTTAAAAAGAATTCGAATTTCTATTTTCTTTACTTTTAATTAAGATATATTTCTTCAAATATTAGATAAAATTATTATTTGAAATTTGTAGAGTTTGAAATAATACGTCGAGAATTTATTTAGAATGTCTTGACTATTAAGCTACTCAATTATATTTTAAAAATTAACAATTTAAGATATATTTATTAAAATATATCTTGCGAAATAGAGTTACAACTAGAGTGTATTTTTTTCGAAGTTTTGTTAATATTTGTCTATTATTAATAAGTTAAGAAATAAATTTGTAAAATTAGTATATATTATTATTGCATGCAATTGCATTAGCTTTTTTTCTTTATTGTTGCTAATATATATTGTATTGTATATTTTATTCAAATTCTTTTTATATATATTTTTTTTATTTCGAATATTATTAAGATTTATATCTTCGACAATTTTTAATTTTTAATTCGAATATTTTTGCTAATATATATTTTTTGCAATATTATATTAACAAAGAAATATAAAAGTTCGTATAATTGCAAAATTATATAATTTATAAGTTGTATACAATTTCGACAAAATAAAGAACAAACGTTCGCAAAATATATTAGTTAAAACAAAAATCAAAATATCTTGTGTTAGATATATTATTATTAATAATTAATTTTTTAATTGTTGTTATTAATCGAGAACGCTATTTTCTTCGAAATACTCTATTAAGACTATAAAAAGCAATTAGTATCGATTTTTTGTTTTTAATGTATTTAAATACAATTTAAAGTAGCAATAACTAGAAAAATTATTAAAAATATATTTTTAAATTCGAATAAACATATTATGTTTTTTGTATTAAATAAATTTGTTGTTAATTATCGAAGTTTTTTTTTTGTTTTTTCGTAATATATTGTTAAGATTTTTGAGCTTTTTTTTGATTTTAATCGATCAAGAGTTCGAAATTAAAAAAATTCTATATTGTGTTTTATAAAAATTATAGTTTTTCTTTAATAAGATTTAGTAAACGTCGATTTAAAAAAGTTTGTATCTTTTATATATTTTTCGAATTTAATTGTTTTGTTTAAAAAGATTATTATTTATTATAGAATATAGCAATGTGATTTTGCTATATAGATAGTCTAAGTTATTTTAAGTTTTGTTGTAGTATTATATAAGCTTTTTCTTTGCGATTATAATTGCGTTAAGTATTTTTTTCTTCTATAATATTTGTTTGTTTCGCAATTTAGTTTTGACTTTGTTTAGTTTGTCAAACAAATTATTGTAAATTAAAAAGATATAATAAATAATAGAAGTCTTAATAATATTAAGTACTTTCGTAAAAATACAAAAAAGCTTAATAATCTTAATTATATATATTATTTGCTCTTATTTAAATTTAAAGAGTTTTAGATATTTGTATTCAAATTTCGCAAAAAATACAATTAAGTTATTTCGCAAATTGTAGACTTAAATTAGTATATAATAAATAAAGTTTTAGCAAGTTTTTACGTTTTAAAACAATTTAAAAAACTTAATTCAATTAATTTTTAATATATTTTTGTCTATTTTAATTTTTAGTTGTTTTTGTTCGATTCGCATTTGCTATATTTGCATAAAAGATTTCTTTCGCTTGTTGCTAATATTAACGTAAATAGTTGATTTTCGCATTTGTGCAATTGTTAGCAACTAAAAATAGACACAAAAATAGATAAAAACAATATTATTTTTGCTAATATTATAAATAGCTTACGTAAAGTAGTGTCTAGACAATTCTTGTTTTTAATTTTATTTTTTTGTAGTTTCTTGTTAATTAGATTTGCACGTATTGTTTTAAGAAGTATCTTTATTGCAAATTGCAAAACATATATTAAACAAGACATATATTTAGTAAGAGTATTATTGTTTATACTAGAGATATTTGTAGCATTTCGATTAAATTTATTATTATTAATATCGTTATTATTGTTCTTCTCTTAATTTTTTTTATTAAAGATATCGTTTAATATAGATTTATGCGTAATTGTATTAAAATTAATATATTGCAAAAAACTTGTTATAAAGATTTTGTTGTTCGATACGTTGTTAGTAGTAATAGCTAGAACTCTATTTAGAACTTTGTAAAAATTTAGCGTTTTTTTAACTAAATTTGCAATTCTTTGATTCAAATACTTGCTTACGAAATGTTCGAATTTTAAAACAATTTTGTAATATTTCTAATTATAATCAATAAAGAACGCAATCATAATTAAGTAGAATTAATAATTAGAAGTCGATCAAATATTTATAGTAAACAAAAGTTTTGTTTTGTTATTTAAGAAACGTTTTAACAAATTCTTTTTCTCTTTAGTTAATTGTTTTATTACATAATTTTTAATTGTAAAGACACTTTGAAGAATAATATCTAAATTAAGACAACAAAAAAAATATAGCGTTTCGACATTATTTATTATGCGAAAAAACAAATTAGTAGTTACAATTTATTTTTCGAATTAATTGTTGAAGTTTTCTCGAGATAGTTTCTTATTATCAAGCAAAATACTACAATCTTTAAAATTCTAAAATAGTAAATTATTAATTAAGAGAATTCGAACAATATTTATTATAGCAATCTTTTTACTAATTGTTCGAAAAAGATAACAAAAAATAGTAAATTAATTTTTTTTTTAGCAACTTCTAAATTGTTAATTAAATTAATTTTTTGTTTGTCGACGTTTTAATACAATTGTTGTTGTTAAAATACTTGCTAAAAGTCGAAATTTTATTGTTGTTCGAAAAGCTATAAGTTAAAACAACGTCGCATTAAATATATATAGCAACTAAACTACTATTTTCAATTATAATATTCTTAAAATACAAATCTTATATATTAGAATATTTTGTCTTATTATCTTAATATATATTTTTCTTAACGTCAAATTCTTTTGTATTGTTTTCGTAAAACTAATAAGTTTTTTGCTATTATTTCTTAAAAATCGTGCGATACTCGTTATTGTAAACAAAGCATCGTTTATTCTTATTCTTAATTGTTAGCTTGTTTAAAATTGCAAAACTATCAAATATAATAAATTCAATATCGACAATATCTATTATTTGACTAAATAAATTAATAGTAAATTAAGATATTAAAATTTTTTAACAAAAGTAAAACAAATTTATTGAAAATATTAACAAATTAATAAGCACGAATCTCTTTATATAAGAGAAACAAGAGCAAAGATATATTTCTATATATTTTTATAACTATTTAATTAGCTAGTCGAATTGTTGAAGCGTTAACAATTAGCAATTAAGTTTAAATTAATTATATTAAAATTCAATTCTTTGTTTAATTTAATTTATCGACTTTTTTAAATTGTAAAATTAACAACAATTGCTAAACGCAACAAAAATTATATAGCGAAACATTTTTTAAATATATCTTAAAACAACTTTTTTAATTTATCGAGTTTCTTAAAGAATAATTACGACAAAACACAAATTAAAAAGAATCTTTTAAACAATATTTAATCGACAACAAAAAATTTAATATCGTTACTATCTAAATTTCTTTCAAACATTATAAATGCTAGATTGTTGTCTAGAAAACAATTTGTTGCATTTTTGCAATCAAATAGACAATTGTTTATTTTACAAAAATAATTTTTAAATATTGACAATCGAACAAAAACAATTGTTAGAAAATTAATCTATACTTTATTTCTAGAAAAGAAAAGAAAGCAAAAATACAAATTTAATAATAGATTTATATAATTGTTACAAAAGCTTTTGCGTACTTATTATATTTTAATAGTTTTAACGTTTAAAAAGATTAAACAATATTAAAAGTTAATAGAATTAATAATATTACAACTTTCTTTTTCGCATTTAATTAAAAAAGTGTTTTACAATTTATATCGAAAGAATTTTTGTATTTAATTTGCAACGCTAAAGATATTGCAAGAGATTACGAAAGTTATATTGATTTTCAAAATATATTGTAAGCAATCTAGTATTTTTGTTTAAGCAAATTTAATTTTGTATTTAGTTAACAATTTTTGCGCTATTTACGTCAAAAAAGTAATTTTGCAATCGAAAAATATAAAATTGATTAAATTTTTGCGATTTATTATATTGTTATAGAAGAGCAAACTAGTATATCTATAACGTATAATATATAGTATATAAATTATTTCTAATTATTATTCTAGTAATTACAATTAATATTTAAATAAATTCGCGTTTTTTGAAATACGAGTTGCAACAAACAACTATCTTAAACAATTAATTTATAAAACTAAAGAGATTTTTTGACATTATAGTAAGAATATCAAAATTAAATATAATTTGATTCTAGTTTTTTGAGACTTTTTTATTAAAGCTCTTTGTAATTAGCGCAAATGCGCGCTTTGTTTCTTCGATATTTGTGTCTACGTTTTAGTTATACTTCGCGAAGTTGTAGTTTTCGAGCTATTAAGACGCTAACTCAAAAAATTTGTATTAATCATTTTTGTCGATTTTGCGAAAGACTTTTCTATACGTTAATATATTGCGTCAAATTGTTATTTCGATTCTAGAGAAGTATTCGTGAGAAAACAATATCTCTATTTGCATAACATTAATTTAGCAAATATTAATATATAAGTTGTGCGTAATAGTACGAAGTAGAGATATCTCTTCGTTTTATAAATTCAATAAAATTGAGTTATAAATTGAATGTTTACAAATTTGAAAATCGACGCATTAATCTATATAAGAGACTTTTTTAATTATAATAATTATAGACGTTTGTTACATTTTTCGTACTTTATATCAATTAACTTTGCGAATCTTTTTTTTTTGTCGATTTAATATTGTTGACTAATTGTTATCAAATAAGACGAAGAGATTTCTAAAAATAATACGTCGTCTTTATATTTTTTTTTCTCTTTAAGTATACGAAATTCTTAATTTGTATATATTATTAGTATAAGTTGCGCATATAGATAATTACAAAAATAGCTAAAAAGATTATATTTAGTATAGTTTTGCTATCTAAGATATCTTTCTATAGTAGATTGTTGTTATTTTCGATAATAAATTTTTCGCTTAGATTGACGTTCTTTTTTTATGCAATTTGATTAATATAACGATTTTGATTAACTCTAGCAATTGTTAGTATTAACAATATTTAAACAACAAATACAACAATTTCGATTTATCGTTTATATATAAGATTTGTTAAAACCGTTCTCTTTAAAATTTCTCGATTCTTTTTGCTAACATTTTGTTATTTCGTAATTTCTTGTGATTTTTAAAAATAATAGCGTTCGAACAATTTATTGATTTTTTTTATTAACTTAATAGTTTTCTTTGTTTTAATAAAGTTGTTTATTCGATAACAAGACTTTTTCATATTAAGATTTAAACTTAGATTCTTTTTTGTTTTGCGTTTTTGCTATAAATTTTTGAAACAATTTTGAAAATCTCTAATAGATGCAATAGATGTCGACTTAAAATAAAATTCTTAACTAGCTATATAATATTATTTGTATTTATCTTTTTAGTTATTGTTGCAAACACAACGTATTTAATAAGTTTTTTAAATCGACTTTTATTTTATTAGAGTTTTCGCACTTTGAATTAACTATCTTTTGTTAACTATATCGTAAATTGTAAATTTTAAAAACAAAATATAAATTTAATTTTGTTAATATTTTTTTGAGTTATACTATTCTTTCTATAGTGTTATACAATAATTCGAGTAAAAATTACAAAAATAAGTTGATCAAATGTAAATATTAAATAATCTTAATTATAGTGCGAGATTTTTCGTCAAAAGCGAGACTCGAATATATTCGCTTTTAGTGTGTTTTTTACAAAACTTTATATTAAGCACTTAATTAATAAAATAATTGCTATAAATTATTACAAACTATCTAATAATAATTTCTTAATAATAGTAAAATAGTGTAGAATACTAAACTAGTTTTAAAATTTAAAATCTATTATTAAATGTTGCAAATATTTGATAAACAAAAGAATTTATATAAATATAGTTTGCTTAATAATCGTAAATAGTAATACTCTTGTCTTAAAAATTCTAGTTAAATAAATTTTTGCTCTAGAACTTGCAATTTTTTGTTATATTAATATTTGCATTTTAATATTGTTAACTATTTATATTATAATTCGAATCAAAAGAACTAGATTTTTCTCTCGAACTAACTTCTTCAATGCTCGCAAATCTATTGATAAAAAGTTTGTTAAAAATAACAAATTAATTCGATATTTAATAGCTCAAAAAGTCTCGCGCATTATTAAGTATTTTGACGTTGTCAATTTTAACGAAGTTAAAAGAAGAAATTTTAAGCAAAAAAGTAAATTACTCTATATTGTTTTAAATTTATTAAAAACTAAAAAGTATTTTGTAATTGTAGTTTTGCGTTAAATTAAAACTACGCAAAAAATCGAGAAATATTGTTTAACGTTTAAATCTTTTGCGACTTTCGTACAAATAATTCAAAGCAACATAATAGCAAGTTTTAAGATTAAGTATTATTGAACAAAAAGCGTATTTTGTATTTTGCAAGATACGTTCGAGTTAATATTGACGTTCTTGTACAAAAATACGTTGATAATTCGAATTATTTTGCATTCTATCTATTATTTTGCTAATTTTTGATTTAGTAAATTTGTTCGCGACGATTTATGCAAAACACGTTACGTTAATAAAATCTAACTTGAATTTTGTGCGCTAAATAGCACATCTTAATTGTATATATATTGTTCTTTGCTAAAAACAATAATTAATTTGTCTAAAATACATATTTCTATCTTTGAATTAAATTGTCAAAAAAAATTTAATCTACAATTATCTTTTTAATCTTAAGTAAAACAATATTAATCGCTATAGTAATTTACAAGCAAAACGTAATTAAACAAAGCACAATTAGACAAAAAAAGCGAAATTTAGATAAAAAAAGAAACAAAAAACAATATTTTTATCTAAAGAGTCTAGTTTAATCTCAAAGTTAATTTCGAAATTAAACAAAGAATAACAAGATATCGCGAATCTAATTTAGACTTTTTTCAATAATATTAAGAATCAAAATTTAAACAAGTCTTTATACAATCGATAATTTGCGCAAAGCATATAAATAATTTGAGAAAAATATTTAATTATAATTACAAAAAATAATCTTTGTTTTATATAACAAAAATATAAGCTTATATTTTTAAATCGAAATATCAATATTTTGTTTTGCTTTTTCTATATTTGCGTTAACAAAACGTGCGATCTACATAATTTTTCAATATATATTAGAACTTTATTAACATTCTATTGTTTTAATATTAATAATATATTAAATTGCAAATATTTTTATTTATCTTTCTATCGTTCTTTATATAATTTCGAACAAAAAATTGCACTTTCTAAAATATTGTATTGTAATCGAACAATATTAAGTTATCTATTACGCGCAAAGATATTATACGATTTTAACTAAAAAAACAACAAATAACTTATTTGTTAAAAAAATGCGCTTTCAATTTTCGAATATATTCTTGTTAAAATTCTTTATTATTAGTACAAATGCGCGTTTTGTAATTGCAACGTTTGCGTTAACATTTTAGTTATATAATATAAAATTATAGTTATCGTTTTATTAATATATTAACTTAGAAAATTTATATTAATTCTTTTTGTTAAATATACAAAGAAAATTTACATATGCAAATATATTGCGCTAAATCGCTATTTCGCGTTTAAAAAAGTATTTGTAAAAAAATAGTATTTTAAAATAGAGTTTTTGAATCTAGTAAATATCAATATATAGAGTTGTTTCGATTGCACAAAAGAAAAATATTTTGTTAGTTTATATTGTTAACAAATGCAAGCTATATTTGAAATATTAATAAATTTCGATATTTACGCATTTATTTGTATAACGAATTTTTTTAAATAATATAATTATAAGCTTATGTTAAATTTTTCGCAATATTAGAAATTTGTTTATGCGACGCTTTTGTGCTTCGTTTATTATATTTTGTCGAAATTGATAACGTAATATTGAAGTAAAAATATTAGAAATTTTGTAATTGTAAGAGTTTTTAAGCTTTCGAAGTATCTAAAAGTTAGAATTTAACATTGCGAGATTAATAAATAAACAACTACAATAATTGCTAAAAATATTATATTAATTTTAGTCTTAATATTAAAGATATTTTTTCAAAATAAATTGCAATTATTTTTAACAATAAATTTTTCGCTCAAGTTAACACTTTTCTTTTATACGATTTAATTAGCATAAATATTTTGTTGCATTCTATTATATATTAACACTAGAAAAATTCAAATATTAATAACAATAAATACAATCTATTGTTTTTTTGTATATTTTCTACGAATAATATTCTTTATTTGTGTTTGCTCTTAATTGTTAAACGTTTAATACAATAGTATTATTCGAAATTTTCTAAATTTGTATTGAATTGTTGTTGTGTTCGTTTTTTTAATCGCATTTTTTTTTTTTTTTTAATATTTATATTTTAATTTGTTTGCAAGATTTAATAATATATAGATTTCGATTCAAGTCTTTTTTATGTTTGCGCTTTTTTTGCAAGTTTTCAAAATAATCTCGATAATCTTTAGTAAAAGCAATAGACGCACTTTTGAAGACAATTTTTAAATAAACTACAATTGATTATTATATTAATTTTTTTAATTATTGTAGAATATTTCTTGTATTTAAAGTATCTCTATTATTGTTATTTATTTAAGTAGTTTTCGTAATTTTAAATTCGATTTTATATTATTCGTTGTCGTTTTGTTTAAACTTATATATAAAATAATCGCAAAGCTAGACTAAGTACTATATTTTTTTGTTCAAAAATTTTAATTGTATATAATTAAGTAATATTTTAGTTAACAAAATTGTATCAACAAAAATAAATTGCGTAAATAAACGAAAATACAAATAGATTCGCTATATATATAACGCAATTTAATTTATTACAATTTGTTTTATTTTAAGCAAAATGCTCGCATCTCAAATATAGAAATTAATATTAACAAAAAAATTTGTATTTCGATAAATTTTAAATCTAATATTAAAAGAACTTACAAGCATAGTGTATTAATTCAAGAATTCTATCTTTATTAAGTTTCTTTTTAACAACTTAAGTTCGCATTTAATTTTTATAAACAACAAAAACAATATTGTTTTTTTATAGCTATTTTATTTTATAATATTATTTAAATTGTCGTCAATAATTCTTCTTTAAGTATCGTATTTGTTAATTTAATTTATATCGTAAATTTGTCTATAATAAAGCTAGTTTAATACAAATCAATCGTTATCTTATTAATTAACTATATATAGATTAAAAAAAATTATTTCTTTAAAGATTACTAATATTAATAAAATAAAACAAAGACAAGTCAAATTTAACAATAAGTTCTTCTATACTATATTGTATTAAACTAAAACTAATAGTTTATTCGCAATTGTTTATTTGCGTCAATATAAAACTAAATATAAATTATTAAAATTTTTAATTTTTTTGATTTTGTTAAAACAACAAGTCTTCAACTTTCGATATAGTTTTGTTCGAATTTTAAAAACTTTAACAATAAAACTATATTAACAATTTAGCGTTTTTAAATATCTACAAGACAATATTTAAGTAATCGTAACTTTTATATTCGAAAATATATTTATTGTTTAATTTGTTTCGCATTTTATTTATCTTTTTATTAATTTTTAAATTAGAGAGCTTGCGTACAACAATTTATGTCAAATATTTAACAATAATAGAGCTCGATTTAAATTTTATATATTTATTAAAGTATTTCGATCGTAAATATATAATTTTTTGCTAAAAACAACAATTAATATTTTTAGAGTATATATCTTTGTCTTTAATTAGATTTGACAAAGAGAATTTAATATACAATAGTTTTTATTTTAAATGTATTACAAGATTATTGTTTAATACAAAAAAAATAGAAATCAATACAATGTTGTAAAGATATCGAATGTCTAAAAATATATAAAGAAAATTGCGAAATTCGAAATTGTAAATAATTTTTATAACAAAAAAAATATAGAGAACAATAAAAAAAGCTTAAATAAAACTTAATGCGACATAGATTTTAAAATAGTTATTAGTTTTGAATTTTTAGAATTAATATTAAAGAACTATATTAAATAATCGAAGACTTTAAGATTTCTAAACACAAATATTTGAAATCTAATACGAACAATAAATCGCAACATATGAAATACGAATACTATATATCTATATATCTATATATTTTATTAAATTGCTTATTGATTTCTAAATACATAGAAAAATATCTAGAATTATAAATTTTTCTATTTTGAACTTAGCGCGCTATTGAGTTCGAGTTTTATCTAAGAAAAATCCAAATTCAAATTAGAAAGTTTGGGTCGAATTGTATCTACTAGATACTTAATTTATAATTCAAATCAATCCAAATTAAACGAATTCGATTCGAGTAATATTCAATCCATTTCGCGAAGTAATTATTTTTTGAGAGTCTAATATATATCTTTTCTTGTTTCGAAAAACAATAATAGATTTAATAGAATTATTAAACTAAAATAAAACTTATTGTAGAAGATATCGTTAATTGTAGACTTATCTACTAAAAAAAAAAAAAAATTGACAATTTTGAACAAAATAAAAAAGAACTTTCTATATTTGAAAATTAATATTTAAAAAAATATTAGAAGACGCAATCTTGTCTAATTTTTAAAAACTCGAATTATATATAAGATTCTAAATAAGTAACAATATTTTATTTTATTAAAAAGAAAGACTTAATTAGCATTTTGAGCGCAAAATTTGAAAAAAAAGTATTTAATATATCTAATATAGTTCGAAAGATAATTTTTTTTTAAATTTTCTCGTCTTGTTAATAGAAAAATTTTAACAATTTCTTTTTTTGTATTTTATTTTTTACTTTTGTTGTTAAGCTTGCAAATTTTTTACTATTGTATTTCAAACTTGCTATCTTAATATTTGTATTAACTTTTTTAATTACTTAGTATAGTTTTTTATAGTTTTTTTATTATTAATTTTAACAAAATTCAATTATTTTTTAAAGTTGTTCGACAAAAATCTTAAGACAATCGAAAAACTACTAATATATTAAATATACAAATTAACAAGAATACAAATAATATCGTAGATTTATAAAACAATAAATAATAAATAATATCGAAAGCAAATAAAATTTGTACGTAATATATAATAATTAGTTCTTACTATAGAAAATAAGAGAAAATATTCGAATACTCGAATATTGTTAAATTGCAAAATAAAAAATTATATATTTTAGATTTATAAAAATATTAGTATATCGAAATAAAGAAACATATATATAAAATAGCAAGTTTTTGCAAAAGAATTGCAAATACTAACTCGAATTCTTTTATAATTTAAGTATAAAAAAATAATTTTGCGTAATATAAAAAGTGTCTAAAAAGTATCTAAAAAGTATCTAAAAAATAGATTAAAATTTAAGTAATTTTAAAAATATTATAATTGAAAGTTAAATAGCAAAACTCGCAAAATTCTTGACAAAAATTACGTAATTTTAAATTTTGTAATTAGAAATTTCTAGTATTATAATTACAATATAAAATTTTATACAAAGAATTGGTTTCTATTTGCTATCTTTATATATACAAGTATTTAGATAACTTAAACATTCTATATACAATATAGAAGCAAGAAATTTACAATAGTATTGTTTAACAATATTAGTTTTCTCTTATTTGTATTTTTTCTTACAAATATTATTTATTTTTTTGATCGAATAGCTAACAAATTTACAATTATTATCTTGTTTATAAGTTGCTTAATACTAAACTTTAATATAGAATTGTAGTTTATTTCTTTCTCTACTTTAAATATAAATAGAAAAGCTCTTCTTTTCTTTGACAATATCGAATAAATAAAAAGATAATATATATAATAAAGTTGATTTCGAGTATAGAGAAAATTCTTTTGCTTAAAAGTAATGCGTTGCTTTAAAACTTAATTATAGAAACTAATCTTAAAATATTATTTAAAAAAAAAATTTAAATTGTGCAAACTTAAACTTCTTATATTTGTACTTATATATTAATTAAAGTTTGCAAAAAAACAAATTAGTAGCAATAATATTAAGATTGCAAATAGAGCAAAACAAAAAAGTAATAATAACA
>JAABUL010004631.1_pt1 | contig 18136 bp, 28 predicted proteins | sample 5559151 | NCBI WGS metagenome assembly JAABUL01 (sample SAMN10711876, study PRJNA513368) | rock metagenome | isolation source: Antarctica rocks | place: Antarctica: Victoria Land, Pudding Butte sud | reverse complement strand
TTCCCCCCACAACAACCCCCCCCCCCCCCCCCCCCCCCCCCGTATTGTCAGCCTTCAAATCTGTCATGCAGCTTTCGTTATCTTGAAGCGCTGCCGCAGGTGCGCCCGCAGGGCCTTCGCGCTGTCCGCCTCCACCACGTCCTGCACCGTGCCAGTCGTCAAACGCATAATGATATTGGTGAAGCAAGCCCAGAAGCTTGGTTTACATATCACCCCCGCACGGCGCTGCTTTTATCAGGGGTAATGTCAGTGATTTTCCATGCCCCTGCGTCGACCTGCATTCGCCTGAATCTGCTGAGGCCGTGTGCGTCTCCAACACAGCGAGATCCAGGCCGCCTAAACCCAACAGACCTTCAATCTAATTACGATTCGGTTCGAGTCCATTTCCGATTTGCCTGCAGCGCCGTGTGCGTCTGCAGGACGGTGACCTCCAGGCTGCCTAAACCCTACCGACCTTCAATTCAATTGCGTTTCAGTTCAAGTCCATTCCCGAATTGTGCACCTACCTGCAGCGCCGTGTGCGTCTGCAGGACGGTAACCTCCAGACCGCCGGCCGCCGCCTGACGCAGCAGCGCGCCATTGCGCAGGCTCAGCCACAGGCCGCCGCCGCCGCCGCCGCCGCCGTCCGGCCGCTGCGTCGCAAGGTGCTGGACCTCCAATCTGCCGCCGCCGCCACCGCAGGCGCCTGTGGTGCACCTGCGCCAGGTTCGGCGACGATCCATGTTTCAGTTCTGCGCTTGAGTTTTGGATCGGTGTAGCCTCGAGTACTGTTGCTGTTTCCTGCCGGGTTCGTCTGCTGGCCGAGTGCTGCAACCTGGTCTTTTTTAACCAGCTCGCCGCCGGCGGCGGCGGCTCCAAAGCGCCCTCAGTTATAAACGAACCCTCAGCTTAATAAATAAATAAACCCTCGGCTTCCGCGTCAGCTGCCTGTCCTGCACCTGCTTCCATTTCACAACCTGGGCCGCAGTCGCAATCTAGGGTTTTAGCAGCATCTCCGCAGTGGCTTGGCTAATATGAGAGGGCTGTGAGCCCCATCCTTCACATATACATCGCATCATGCATACCAGGGTTCCTGCAGTCCTGAACACATGAAAGGCTTAGTTAATACCTGAATAAATGAATGGCGTAATTCATACCTAAACACATGGATGGCTTAATTTGTACCTAAACACATGAATGACTTGATTCATACCTGAACACGTGAATGGCTGCCGTGCTTGCCGCCACAAAAGTCGCCGTGCTGGCGGCGTCCCACAGCAGCGACAGCTTCGGGGTCCCAGAGTCCGTGCTGCCGCTGCCGCCGCCGCCGCGGACGCCGCGGTTGCCGGTGCTGTTGCCATTGCTGCCGGCTCTTGCTCTATCCGCCGGCAGCGGCACGCACACGCTGGCCTCCATCGCTGCGTCGTACAGGTGGATGCCGCCGTCGGCGTCCTGTGCCAGCATGCTGCATGGCCGAAGCAGGAGGCCAGGTCGGCAGATCTGGCCTAGATAGACAGCGGTGCGAGAAACGTATGCGAGAGACGCCCTGCTGCTGGGCCGAGACGAAGCAAATTGCAGCAGGTTCCGGGGGCAACGGGAGATAAATTCCATAAATTCTGTCAAAGCTGCATCCGCCTGAGCTCAAGCATTTAGGGTTTGCAAATGACGGGAGCTGGAGCGACAGCTGGATTGTGAGGTGCAGGAGATGTCCGAGCAGAAGACAAACCGCGTGCTGCCGTGCTGCGGCGCCAGCTGCACGAGTGGCGCGCCGCCGTGCTCCCATGTCACCAGCGGCGCCGGCAGTGCGGTGCCCGCATCGCCGCAGCTGTACACGGCCAGATGCCGGTCCAGCGTCTCGCAGAACAGGATGTCGCCTGCAGTACAGAAGCGCGGGAGATCAGCGGATGGAAACTGACAAGAGGAGATTCACAACAGGGTCCGTGAATGTCCCGGGCCTGGCATTTACCAATGGTGATCTTATATGTCATGTAGGTAGAGTTACGCCAGGTACTTCGGGAGGAGGTGCCCACTGGCAGTTAATCTCACCGCCCAGGCACGCCGTCTGCACACTGCCGAACATGGGCGCCTGCTGCCAGCTGTCGTCCACGCCTGCTGCCGCCGCAACGCACAGCCCAGCCAGCGGCTGCACATGCAGCTGGCCTGCAGAGTAGGGTTTCAAAGGACGCCATCGGCCTTTTTATCGTGTGTTGGTTACACACAAGCCGCAGATCGTACGAAAACTATAGAAGGTGGGTAACTGTGCAGCACCCCTCTTGACAATGCTGGCTGACTTGAGGCGGCAACTGCGCACAACTGCACCACAGCTCTGTTCAGGGCTAGCTCGGTGTCCTGGGTGCTGATTGCTGGCTGCATAGAATAACCTTTCCATAGCGGCAGCACCTGAGCAAATGACGGCAAGGTAGTCGTCGTTAATCTGCAGCTCCGAGACCTCGACGGTGAAGTTCAGCCTCGCCAGCGGCACAGCGGCGCTGCCGGCCCATCGATACAGCGACACCTGTGCCGACATTGACCGCCACACGTATACATAGATGACGTGGTGCCAGATAAACAGTAGAAACAAAGAGCAGCAGAGTGTGGGGTAAATCGTCCAGGCGCAAGCATCTCAGGTCAGGCCGCATTGCAGCGTCTGTCACCAGGCTGTTTGGTAGCATGCAGGGCAAGCTGCCATGCATGCGTGTGGTGCTGTGCTTTTCACTGACCCTAAACCCTAAACCCTCACCTGTGACCCATGGCCCGCCGCAAGGAACGAGTCACTCAGCGCCAGCGCCGCGACGGCATGGCGCAGCCGCAGCCGCGCCGCTGGCGCCGCGCCGCCGCCGCCCTGCTGCGCACTATTGCACGAGAAAATGCTGTCGCCCCGAGGCGCCGTCAGCTCGCAGGCGTCAAATACGGACACCTCCTGCAGCGAGGTCAGCACCGCCACGTGCGCGCTGCTGGCGGTGCCGACAAGAGGCGCCGCCACGAGCAGCGTGTGCACCGTCCCGTCCTTCAGGCGCAGAACAGGCACTATGACTGCTGGCACAGAGGAGGCACCTTGCAAGGAAAGGAAAGGAAAGGAAAGGAAAGGGAGGGAAGGAAAGGAAAGGAAAGGAAAGGAAAGGAAAGGAAAGGAAGAAAGGAAAGGAAAGGAAAGGAAAGGAAAGGAAAGGAAAGGAAAGGAAAGGCAAGGCAAGGAAATGTGCTTTTGCACGACCATCCTGTAAGACATCAAGACAGCAGGAAGCGCGCTGACAGCCCTTGTCGTCACTGTAGTGCGCCGCATGCACTTGAAGAGGGACGCTGCCATTGAGAAGGATCGCGCAAGACGCACCTCCGTCGACACCGTCAGCATGCCGCCATCCTGCGACCACGCCATCTGCCGCAGACCCGCAGCATCAGACAGTGCAAAGGTGCGGACACCGCTGTCGGGGCCGCTCCCGCCGGTGCTGCACATCCAGAACGCTGAGACTTTTGCACTGTACCTGGAAGCTGTTGTTCTGTGCAACTACTCTGCTGATCATGATTGGCGGCGCGCATGGCAACACTCGACTCTCTATGTCTCTACAAAGGTTCAAGTCGCACAGTGTGCCAAGGCAAAGCTGCTATAAGGATTTGCTGACTGCTGCCCATGATGCTGCCTGGCGGAGTGTTGACCCCGACATATTCTGCGACGGACATGTTATTGAAGCCGGCCGGCACCTGAGCGTTGGAGGAGGTCGGAAGGTGTGCACTGCGCCTTCTGTGAGCACCGCAGCGGTGCCGCTCGCCTCGCAGACAGCCACGGCGCGGACGCCGCCCCTCGCTTCGCAGCCCGGCGGCGGATGAAAGGCCTGGTGCGTGCTGCACTGCAGGACGCCGCCGCGGAGCGCTACGCTGACCTGAGTGACAGTGCCTGCAGCGTTTACATGTTTTAGGGTTTAGGGTTTTCCATGGTCATGAAGGTGTGTCAGATGGAAAGGGGTCTGCCACACTCAGCTTTGTGGCACGTTGAGCATCTGATAGTCTTGACATTAGTCGGAGAGTTTCATGCGACCTCCTCACAGGTAGATGCACTGCAGCATCCAAACAGCAAAGCACCGAGGTGGCCTGTTCCCGGCCCCGCAATTCACCTTTGGCAGCAGAGGAGCAGCAGCAGGTGACGCGACGAAGCACTGCGAGTGTTCGACTTGCTGTACCTGCTGTGAAGGCGAGCAGCAGGTCGCCGCTGAACATCGCGGCGTGTGCCGCCACGCGCCCATGGTCCGGCCCAAAGAGCACATCCGCTGGAACGACGGGATCCTGTGCCGCCAGGCTGCACACATGCGCTGCTCGCTGAAACAGCACCGCCAGCCCTGGCGCCTCATCTCCTGGCCGGTCGCCTCTTGTGGCTGCACAATCTGCCGAGCCGCCGCTCGCCAGTGTCGGGCCCTGATCCGCGACAATCGGCAGGTGGCTGCCTGCTGGCAATGTCAGGTCAGCGCAGACAGGTCGCCCTGCCGACAGCTCCACAACTGATGCTGCTGGAGCGTCTTTGGCATCGGGCGCCCCTGCAGGATCCATTCCTGCCGCGAGGCGCGGCTGCTGCGGGATTGCGTTGCCTGGACTGCTGTCTCCACCCCGGCAGCTCGGCAGCTGCCAGCCGCCGCCGCCGCCCCCATTCCCGCTGCCGTCATTGCCGCCGCCGCCGCCGCGGCTGAGGCGCAGGTGGTACAGCGCCAGCGGCGGCTGCCCAAAGCGCAGCACCGTCTGCGCCTGGTCTGGCAACCCAGTGTCAGGCGACACCGAAAAAAGCGTCACCTGCAAGATATGGTGTGCGATAAGATAAGATTCGACAGGCAGGATCTTGGCAACTGCAAGAAACAAAGTGCTGTCGACTTGCTGCACTGATGCTGACCCCGCGAAAAGCTCCGCAAAGAGCTCGCGTGTCGGTTCTGGGCGTACCTGCTATGGTGCATCCAGTGTCACATGTGAACGAGAACAATCGTCCCAAAACCCTAAACCCAACGCCCAATCGTATCTCACCTGTCCGCTGGCGTCGCCCGCCGCAAAGGTGTCCATGCCAAACGCCAGGCATGTCACCGCAGCACAAAGGTTGGTGATCACCTGTCCAGCATCACAGCGCTGAATTTGCCATTGGTCGGATTCATGCAATGAGCCCGCAAATCTGCGTCCAACACATCATCTGGAGCACTCGTTGGTCAATCGCTGATCGAATGCACCTGCTGGGAGTGCAGGTGCGTGTCGAAGCACAGCGTGCCGCCGCGGCTGGTGCCGATCGCGAGAAGGTGGTTGTGCCGCGCTGACGCCCACGCAAAGCAGCTCACCTCCTCGGCCTGCGCGCAGAAACTCACGAGGTGTGGGTTTCAGAGGTTGATTCGGTCAACAGCTGCTGCTATCATGGCGGTTGCCCGCTGTGTGAGAATGTGATGGCACAGTCCTGGCTGCACTTCCTCCTTCGCAAGCTTGGGCGCAGCGTACGCATGTCCGGAGAATGTGAGGATAACTAAAGATGGCCATCGTACAATTTCATTCATTCATTTCATTCGATGCATGAACACCTTGTGAGCGATCTCGAAGGCCTGGGACTCGAGGGTGATGGCGCGCCACAGCACGATCGAGCGGCAGCGGTGCGGCAGCACCGCCAGCATCTCGCCGCCCGCCGACCAGCCCAGCTGCGCGGCGCAGCTGCGGGCGTCTTGGCGGAAGGGAAAGTCCTCCCGCGGCAGCAGCACCGTGTCGTGCGGCACCCCATGGCGGTCCAGAATGGTTGCCCTCCGCTGGGCGCCAGTGCACTCATTCGTCGACAGGGCGAGTCTCAATGACCACGAACTGAGAACTTTTCCAGTATGGGTTGTCGTCTCACCCAGGACTCCGCAGCAGCTGGCAACATGCGCCTCTGGTGACCCATGCACGCCGTAACCTGTACGCCAGCACATCGGAACAAACTGTGACGAACATTCCATCCGTGTTCTACTTTACCTCGGATCCCACAACAGCGATGAAGTTGCACAACGGGTCCCAGTCCACCAGCGTTTCGCCTGATGCTCCGCCGCCGGCCGCCGCGGTCGCAAAGCTCCATGCGTGCCGCTGTGTGCAGGCACATGATCCTGTCAGTCGGCGTACGTGCATGACGTTCATTCACAATCTTGTGGCGTGATTCATTCGACGCGGTGCTTGTATCTTACCATGGGGCTTTCTCCGAAATGCAGCACCGCAGAGGGCGATATCAGTTCGTCGACTCGTGCGCAACAACGCAAAAACGCAGACGACACATCTCAACTCGAAAGAATGGCGTTCAACAGATTTTCAATTGCCTTTCCGTTGCAGTCCAGGCTTTCTTTCCGGCGCGACGCTCACGCTTCTAGTGTTGAGGACGACAAGGGGGCGCTGCAACCATCGCGAGGGCGGACTGCACCCAGAGCACTCACGGGTCAATTCGTCTCCGTAGAACTTGTTGCAGATGTGCCAGCGTTTTGCGACGTCAATATCTCAGCGTTACCCGCTGTCATCCACAGCGCTGCACTTCACAGCGGCCTTGCGCGATCCGTGTCAAAAGCGGGACGGCTTGATCTGTGGACCATTCAGACCTCCCAGCGGAAAGGTCTGAACTGTCCACTGGCGATACATTCTCAGCATGCAGATCTGAATCTGCAGCAGGGTACCCATCCGGCAGCACACACATGGCGGGTGTTAGCCCTGCCCAGCAGCCGGAGGGTTATTGGTGGGATCCCTTCGCGTTTGCGTATCGCCAGGCGAAGCGGCTGGTCGACTTCATCTATGACGACGTTGTCGCTGCCGTCGTGTGGTGCGCAAGCCGCCTGCTTGCCCGCATTGCGACCTTGTGACAGCAGCCTGCATCCAGCTCATGCCCGCCGCTCCGCAGCAGGCAGGCGGCACGCCGCAGGGCTGATTCGCCTCACGCTGCATGGCAACCCGAAACCTGATAACTGATTCGTACACGCTTGCAGGCCCTTCCTGCTGAAGCTGTTTGCGCTGCTGAGCCGGCCGGATGAGCTCGTGCCGCTCGTGCAAGTGGCTCTTGCGGCAAAACGCGCAAAGGCGCTACCGCAGGACCCAGACCTGGCCTTCTGCTACGACATGCTCAACAAGGTGTCCCGCAGGTGAGGAATGCCGTGCAGTCTGAGTCCGCAACTAGCACGTCATGCTGTATTCCCCCGGCGGCGCCGAGGGAACGGGCGGCTGCAGCAATTGCCCGGCATATCTGACTTGAACTATCGTTCGCCATGCGAGCTCGACATGTGCGAACGAACTTCGGAAAGAGTGCGGCTCCTGTTCCAACACAAGAGCAGCATGAGGACGTGGTCGAGCCTCTGCTCAAGTCTCTGCTCACCGCCGCATGTGTGGCCTCCCACCGCAGCTTCGCGATCGTCATCCAGCAGCTGCCGGAGCGGCTGCGGGACCCAGTGTGCGTCTTCTACCTGGTGCTTCGGGCGCTGGACACCGTGGAAGACGACATGGCCATTTCGCAGGACGTCAAGATCCCGCTGCTGCGCGCCTTCCACGATAAGTGCTACGACAAGTGCGCGCCAGCAACCCGCGCCCAAGTCTGGCGTCATGGCTGCGCGTTCACTTGCTCGTCGGAGAGAGTGCAGCACAGCGGCGCTGCATTCATCTGGGAATGTCAGCACGCAATGTTGGGGAGCTGTTGTGGCCAGCTGCGCATAAGCCAGCGCACCGAGCGCCTTTGAGCGACCATTGGCATACTTAAGCTGACTCTGCCGCCGGCATGCTGCCGGGACAGGGATGCCACAGGCGTAAAACCCTTTTGCTGTTTTGCGAGTGTGGCGGCCACGATCTCGGATCCTGACCGCAGTTTTTTCCTTGCATGCGACAGGAGCTGGAGCATGGAATGCGGCAGCGGGCAGTACACGCGGCTCATGCAGCAATACCCGCGCGTGGTGGCGGTCTTCAGCGGCCTGGGCGAAGAGTATCAGAAGGTGGGTGGATGCTGGCGCTGACTGGGCGCCTCTTACCTGATCACCTCAGGCATTGTAGATGGCAGTGTCTGGGCGTGTGATGCCGGCACCGTGCGTGACGGCTCAAGAGAGATAGATGTTACACCATGTCGCAAGCCCTGAAGGGCTAAACGGGTGCCAATGCTGACGCAGTAGCTGCAGCAGAGGCGGCCACACGCGTGCAGGCTGCCTTGTCGAAGCTGTGGCCGGAAGTGCTGCAGCCTCATGAACACAGAGCTGGACGAGTGCAGCCGGCTTGCCTAAACCCTAAACCCTAAGCCCGAGCTCGCGGCGTCGGACACTGCTGGACTAGCTGAACGCCGCCTCCTATCGCTGCTGCACTGACAGGTGATCGTGGACATCTGCCGGCGGATGGGAGAGGGCATGGCGGAGTTCATTCCCAAGGATGTCGTCACCGTCGCCGAATACGAAGAGTGAGCCCTGTGACTTGTCTGAACCTGGCCCGCCATCGCTGTGCTGTAGGGCTGTGATGCTTGTGTCCAGTGACGGGCAGCGGCATTGCCATTGCATCATGGATCACTCTGACTGCGCCACGCGGGGCCCACGGCAGGCGCAATTGACGCACGGCATATCCAGTCATGCTAGGGTGTAGGGTTTAGGGTCCAGGGTTTAGGTCAATGCAGTAGTGGAAACATTGTGGAAACCGCCTCATGTGAACACCTGTTTCGCGCTGCAGATACTGCCACTACGTGGCGGGCCTCGTGGGCATCGGGCTGTCCGACCTGTGGGCGGCCAGCGGCCTGGAGAGCCCGGAGTTTGCCGGCGAGGAGGTGAGAAGCCAGGCCCTCGCCCTGAAGCACAACAATGTGCACGACTTGTGGGCGGCCAGCGTCCTGGAGAACCAGGAGTCTGCCGGCGAGGAGGTGAGACGCCAGGCCCTCGCCCTGAAGCACAACAATGTGCAAGACCTGTGGGCGGCCAGCGGCCTGGAGAGCCCGGAGTTTGCCGGCGAGGAGGTGAGACGCCAGGCCCTCGCCCTGAAGCACGACAATGTGCACGACTTGTGGGCGGCCAGCGGCCTGGAGAACCAGGAGTTTGCCGGCGAGGAGGTGAGAAGCCAGAGCCTCAGCCCTGAATGTCAACACAACGAGGGAAGCAATGGGTGGGTTTTCACAGAGACGTGTTTCGGGTACGCGTTGTATCTTTTTTGTACGCTTTCGTCGCTGGAAACTTCTGCGTGCAGCTTTTTGCACACGCCGCACGGTGCGTCCTTCCCCCCCCTGGAGCGTCGCGAGATGACTGGCCACATTTTCACGACATGACGAGATGACTGGTCACAATTCCACAAAATCCTGCAATACCGAATCACCCGTCAATTGGGCGGTCTGAATCCTGGGGGTAGGTGCTGCAGGACCGCCTGGGGCTGCGCCTGCGAATGTGCCAACATTCCCAGCGAGACGCCGCCAGTTTCGCCAACTCGCCGTTGTACCCTAAACCCTGTACTTCTCCCGCAGGCGCTGTCAAACCACATGGGGCTGTTCCTGCAGAAGACCAACATCATCCGGGACTACCTGGAGGACATTCTGGAGGAACCGGCGCCGCGCATGTTCTGGCCGCGCGAGATCTGGGGCAGCCACGCGCAGGAGCTCGCCGAGTTCAAGGTGGGCACCTCCGTTTTCACTGAAAAAGGTGGCATTGGTAAAAACTGGCGCCGTGCATGCTGTCTTGGCGGGAGATCTGGGTCAGCCATGCACAAGAGATCGCCAGGTTCAAGGTGGGGTACATGGACACCCTGCAGTGCATTGCCGTGGTGCGAGCCTAAAGTCGATTCCTTTGCATGTTCTGTCTGGGGCAAGCACGCGCAGCAGCTCACAGAGTGCAAGGTGGGTAGCCTCTGACGCTGGGCGTCCTGCGTTCACGCGTGCGGCCAGATGACTGCCTGACGACTGCGTTCTGCCCGCGGAACATGCGAGGCTTGCCGCCTGCGCCTGCGGGGGTCTTAGGGTTTAAGATTCACGGGTTTCACGGGCAGGAACCAATATGCATCGACTGCTTCCTGTGCAGCTGCGATGTCAATTCCTCCTTTCCACAGGAGAAGCACGCGCCGGCGGTGGTCCATCCTGCTGCGCTTCACTCACAGCACAGCTCATCTGTCTTGGAACTGAAACTTCTTCCCAATAAACACAGAAGAAGGAGCACGCGCCGGCGGCGGCGGTCGTGCGCCGATACGCGATGGACAACTGCTCCACCTCACTCCCATTCAAATTCCTCCTTTTCACCCAAACACAGGAGAAGTCCAACACGCCGGCAGCGGTTGCGTGCCTGAACGAAATGGTGACGGACGCTCTGAAGCACGTGCCGCACTGCCTGGCCTACATGGAGCGCGTCCGCGATTGGCAAATCTTCCGCTTCTGCGCCATCCCGCAGGTGCGTCTCTAAAACACTTAACCTTTAGGGTTTAGGGTTTGCCAGCAGCCTGCTTTGCCTCCAGCACCACATGCAGAAGCAGTAGAGGGTGGGCCGGAAGTGGATTTTGCAGATGGATGAGTCCGCGCAGGTGCTGGGTGTGCAGCTTTGGTGGTCCGGGTTTAGGGTTTAGGGTTTAGGCAGGCGTGCCGGGACTGTACTACGTGCACCTGTGCGGATCAGCTGAAACTCACATTCAGAGTCGTCAAACTGTCGCATTGTGCAGGTCATGGCGATCGGCACGCTGGGCCTGTGCTACGCCAATCCCAAGGTCTTCACAGGCGCGCAACGGTTTCTCTGAGTTCTGACGCCAAGCTCCCAACTTGGGAGCTTGGCGTCAGGTCTATGAGGGACAACTGGCAACTCATTTCGATACATAGCCATTCGATTGGATTGATTGGATTGATTGGATTGATTGGATTGATTGGATTTCTCCCACGCGGCACACACTCATAAGGCAGCATCAGCGCCTACAAAAATGTACCGAACACAAACACTTCTCGAACAGTCCGCGTTCCCTGCCGCAGGCGTGGTGAAGATGCGGCGGGGCCAGACGGCAAAGTACATGGCCGACCTGGTCGCCATGCGGGACGTGTACGCGGCATTCGACGAATGGGCGCGGGAACTCGACTCCAAGTGCCAGCGAGTGCGAATGCTGCCGTTCTCCCTTGCGTGCCCTCCATCTGGGTGACTAATCGCTGGCCGATGCGTCTTTCAGCACGACCGAGCACCTCTGCGTGTGCTGTGTCCAGTCGGAGTTTGAACATCCAGCTCGTGGCGTCCATCTCACGGCGGCGGCCACACGCGCTGCGAACTGCCTCTGCAGCTGGTGTGTGGCGTCTGACCATGAAACCGAAGTCTGGCCTTGGCCTGGTCCAGGGCCTGAGCAGATCAACACGCGTGCATCGCAGGTTCAGCTGAGCAGCAAGTCGCAGGTGCAGGAGACGGCAAAACGGACAGCGGCAGCGGTGCAGAAGATTCGGGACCTGTGCGCTGCAGGCATCGCAAAGTGCCCGCCGCGCCGGCGCTCAGGTGTGCTTGGGCAGTCAAAACGTTCTTGCTCTCAACTGAGAAGGGCTCTTTGTGGGCTGCGTTCGCGGAGGGTCGGCCGCACCTTCCGCAGGTGAGCAAGCTCGGCGGCTGCATGATGGGCAGCCGCAGCGTGGCTTGCATCATGCAACCGCGGATGCAGCCAGCTCGAAGCTGTCGCGGCACAGTGCTGCCGCCTCCCGCGGCCTGAAAACCTTGACCACACTGTGCTGCTGCTTCCCGCAGCCTGGAAGCTCGTGGCCAAGTGGTACGTCAACTTTGCAGCCGTCGGCCTCGTTGCCTACCTGGTGGCCAAGCTGCTGGGCGCGGACGTCTTCCAGGCGAGTACCGTAATCGAGTTTGAACGAAACCTAGCATGTGTGGATCTGGACCAACAAGCTGCCCCAATCCAGGTAACGGCTCATTCATCCGCACATTCAGTGTTGGCGTCGGCGAGCCGGACCGGAAAAATGCCACCGGAAACCGGAAAAAAAGCCCTAAACCCTACCGGAAAAAAGCCCCCTCTCAGCGCATGGCCTGTGCGGCGCAGGCTGGGCCGCCAGAGTTCGCCCTGGAGGACTACGTCGACTGAAGACAGGTTTCAATGAGGAACGACCTTCAGAGACCCCATTCAGCGGCCATGACAGTCATGGAGGTCCAGGGCGCTGGCACCGCAGCTGGGCGGCGGCGGAGTGCCACTGCCATTGGCATGTGGCATCCGCCGCACGTGTGGCAGCGTGCCTGAGTCTGATGCTTGATTTGGAACGATGCAGAGTTCCAGAATCACTGGTTCCATCAGGACGGTCGGTACCAACTGCGGGAGAGCTGGAGTTGATACTGCGCACCGCGTAGCGGGTACTTGATTCATGGTTGGGAGCACTGCGCCGTTCGTGATGGACTGTGTGTTATCGGCATGCCCTTTTGCAGCTGGGCTGCTCTGGTACAATGACATTTTTGCAGCTTGTTGGAGTGCCCCGTCTCAGCGAGTATCAGCTGCTGTGGCCATTCCTAATTGACTGCGCGGCGGCGTCAGAATGTCGTGATGCACCGTGCAATACCCTGGAGCTCAGGCGGTTGGTCAGACCACCAGTGCGTGAGATTCTTCCCCAAACTCTGCGTCAATGTTCCGACTGTGAGCCTGTCTTACCGCTGAAAGCTGTCTGTCAGAGACCGCCAGCAGACGGGTAACAAATGCACATTCACATCCCGCAGTTTGACACTGCCTGACCGTATACGGATGGTCGCCAATATCAAACGCAGCGAAGTAATTACATTGCCTGTTGCACAGCACAGCTAGGTTTGCTCCTTGACAGGCATTTCGACGTTCAGATCGCCGAAGCAGAGCTTCACTCTCGTGCTCTTCAGTGCTCAGCCGGTAGTCACGCAGCGCAAGACCCTGGGAAGGAGCACTTGCTTCGCATCGCATCCACAACTTCGGCTCAGAGGCTCCCGTGGCGGCAACAGCGGCACTGGGAACCACACAGCCATTCGCGCTGCGGCAGGAAGCAGCGCAGCCCGCAGCGCCGCGCCATGGGCGACTACGGCCGCATACAGGCGCTCGTCATAGCCACTATGCCGGGGCACGTCGTCTACGAGCGCTTCTACAGCACCTTTACTGACCTTGAGCGCGCTGAAATGCGCGCGGCGCTGCAGGTGGGCACGACTGCACCTTTGCACACCCACAACTTGCGACCGTTCATTCCGGACAGAGCTGGTGTGCAACGCGAGATGCGCTGCGGGATGCACATCGGCAGCCAGCATGCCACGACTGGCGTGCGCTCGTGCTGCTGCATCCGCATGTTCGGGCCTGAAATGGTGCCGGGCTCGTGCGTGGCTTGCCACGCACACTGCCTTTGCAACCTGTCAGGCGACGCTGCCTGCTGTCAGAAGGTTTTGCAAAAGCAGCCTGTGCCTGCGTTCGATTATCCAGGACATGTGAACCTGGCTGCGTGTCGTCGCGCCCGCAGGCCGCAGCGGACCCCATCCTGCCGGCGGCACAGGACGGCTTGGACTACGTGGCACGATACAGGTGTGCTGACTGCGCATGGTTTTCGCCCGGCTTCGTCCTGGCAGCTTTGACATGTCCCGAGCATGAGCTACGCTGGGACTGTCAAAAATCGCTGTTTGTCCCGCAGTCGGTCTGTCTAAACCCTCAAACCCCTGTCGGTCTAAACCCTCAAACCCCTGCTGCAGGGCGGGAGCGGTGGTGTTCATGAAGGTGTCGGATTTGGTGTTTTACCTCGTGGGTAGCGGCGAGTACGACGAGCTTATGCGTGCGCCTTTGCTAGGAGAAATTAGCGAAATTAGCGAAACTCGCTGAGATGCCCTCTGTGACACTATGTGACACTCTGCTGGGCACCGCACTCTCGGCCCAGCGCTCGAATACACAACGCCTGGGTGGGAAGGGCGTTACGTCGCAGCAGCCGCTAAGCATGGCTCCATTGTGTAACGGAATGGGGTTCGGGGCAACCTACGCCTGCTGTGTCGCGAGCAGAACATCGTGCAGGACTGTTCCTGCTAGCACGGTGCGCACGTGTATTATCTTATCACCCATGCTGCCATCTTATCACCGATGCTGCCATCTTGTCACCCATGCTGCCGCTGCGCTGCAGTGCGGGAGTCGCTGGGGTCGCTGGTGGCGTGCCTAGGGGAAGCCCTGGGGCGGACGCCCAGCGAGGCCGTCATCTTCCGTGACTACGGCCGCGCTGTACTCGCCATAGACGAGGTCGTCTGCGAGGTGAGCGAGTGAAAGGAACGACACATCGTGCAAGGCAGCTCGAGAGCTTGTGGAAGAGGTATGGGGAATCTACTTCAGCGCGGCACCGCCTCTTGGCGGCATCCAGTACATGTTCAGTACATGTAAGGTATACGTCCAGTACACGTTCAGCGCGGGCTGTGCTCGGAATGACTGTTAAGGTTTTGTTGCTGTTCATTCTTGAATGACGAGCAGTCTTGAAATTTACGGCGTCCCTGGCGCAGGGGGTGTTGGACAATACCGACCCCAAAGCTGTGCGGCGCAATGTACAGGTGAGTACACAACTGTATGCGGCTGCACGTAATTCAAACCTGACCTGTATGACAGACTTAGCTGCCAAGGGAGGGCATGATACACTGGATGTGTCAATGGTGCGGCTTTTGCCCGCGGCTTCTCTGCACAGGCACAGATTGCCGCAATTTCTCATGGATGTCCTGCGCAGGAGTGATGTCTGCCAAAGGGCAGCCGGAGCTGGCCTGATAATATCTCACAAAGGCAGGCTAGCACGCATGTCATGCAGCGTGCATCTCAAGGAGTGCTATGCTTGTGATTTGTAAACTGTGCGTGGACTCGAGGCCCGCTTACATCATCGATCGTATTACAGCATCATTAAAAACTGGCGCATGTACGCCACAAAGTTAGGCACACATCATGATAGGTGGGACGGAGGTGGTCTCCAGACGTCCCCGTCCAAACCTTTTTTGCACCTTTGCCCAATGACACCAGACTCAGCCACTCTCCTTCCTCGCTGTGGCCACCAACTAGCCCGGCTTATAGTAATTAGCCACTAAATAATGGCCACCAATTAGACCGGCTGAGCCGGAGTCCACCTGCATACAGGCAGCATGGCGAATTACCTATGCAGGCCAGTGCTAAACGCTAGCCATTCAGGGATGCTGCGTGAATGTGAACCCTAAGGACACAGTACTTGCAGTCAAGTGTGCTAAGTCTGACTGCGTGCCTGTCAGAAGGCTGCTGTGCTGATGAGGCGCGGCATTGGCGCACTCCGCCAGACACGCCATCGTCTCCTTCACGACGAGGAAGCATTGCGGGGCACGGGACGGCCTGCTGCCGTGCAGCTGCTTGCGCTGCCGTGTGAGCTTTGCCGGCGCCGCCCGCTGCAGCAGGTGCTTGCTGCTGCCGTCTCGCACAAAGAGGCACCAAAACGCTGCTGGCGCGAGGTGATTGATGAGGTGCAGGCCGCCCGAGCCGCTTATCAAAGCTCAGGACCTATAGTCCCCAGGGCTATTGGGTTTAGGTGGCCGCCTGCTGCATTGGCGGCTGCTTCTTGCTGTTGCGCTGGCAAGAGATTGAGTGTGCCGCCGCTGTTGCAAACCCTAAACCCTAAGCAAGGTCTCTCCATGCCCTGCTGCGACCCAGGCATCGCCTCCGAGCCGCGGTGCAGAGCTGCAATATTGCGGGTCCCGGCAGGAGGAGTTGGCGACATCCAAGGAAAGGCCGCCGCCAGGCAGCTGTGCCGGCTTGTCGCTGGTACAGCTGTCAGCCCAACAGCTGCAAGTTGCGGCGGCCCGAGTCAGATGTTGAGCCGCCAGCCGCTAGTCAGCCGCCGCGCTGAGCTGACAAGCTTTTCTTACCGCCATCTCGCGCCGAGGGTGGCCATGCTTTATTACGGTTCGAGCCCATGATGGCCTAGTGCCGATCGAGCCGCTTTTGCAGCTGGCCAGGTAGCGGGACTGGCATGCGGCCGCGTGCAGCCGCCAGGGCTACGTTCCCCCTTCTCTGCGCTCCTTTCTTTTCTGCGGGCTGTCGCCTCAGCCGCTCGTCACGCTCGCGGCGAGCGCTGCGGCGGCGGCCTGCGCCGCGTCGTGCTGCCGCCGCTGCAGCGCAGCGGCCTCGGCGAGGCGCCGCCGGTGTGACAGGATTGCCGCATTCGGGTCCAGCCGCCCCGGCACGTGCACGTAGCGGATGGCACTGCCCCGCACGTGTATCTGCTCCAGCTCCTGCTTCTCCTTCTGCACTTGCCAAGAGGCGAAGCATGCACACAGCGTTCCACTGGCACAGGTCTGGACGGCAGGAAGGCGATCGTGCGGCCCAGGCAGTAAACGATAGTGTGGCAAGCAAAGAAGCGGGCTTGATCGTCCTGGTGGAGAAGCATGCGACAGTGCAGCCAGCGGTGTACAGAGAATCGTGCCGTCCACCTCTAGGTTTTCAAAAATGACGCCAGTCAGCGTGAGGCCCATGCCGGCATCCACGCTCTCCAGGGTGCCACGCACGATCATATCGCGCTTCAGCTCTACGACCAGCCTGCTGGAACGAACAACAGCTTGTTCATTGCGGGTGGGGCATGCGGGTGGGGCAGGCGCGTGCGAGATGTGCCACGCACACGCGCCGATCGCTCAGTGGCATGCCAAAGATCCCACAAATGAGGTGTCCAATGTGGGATACATGCTAGCCAGTGTTTATATCTGTAAGGAAACAGTCAATGTGGAGAAGCACGCAAGGCATGGCGCACTTGGAGCCTTGCAGTGCCTGCAGGAAGCACGTCAGTGTCTGATCATCGCGCCATCGCCGCGGCATGCTGTCACGCGGCTAGAGGGCACTTGCAGAATTCTGATGGTCGGAACCGTCTGTGCCCTGAGTTGCCTGGCTCAAATCAAAGGTGTGTAGCTGTAGGAAGTACTAGAAGTAGAGAATGCAGCTGGTGCACGTACGATACAACTGGCGATTGCGCCTGCAGCTTCACTGTACCGTGCCTGCTACTCTCCCAGTGCGGGTCATGTTCTGCGCTTGAGCTGCAGAACAATCGCAGGGCCCCGCTGCCATTGCAGATCCACCCGTTGTTTTGAAGTACTGTTGGGTCGTCAGCCAATCACAGCCTGCTTCAGGCGAAATCAGGTGCGTGCGGGCTGCGCAGGCTACTTATGTATGAGCGTCAGACTCGATGTACTACCGTGGAAGAACCGCTTCTGCAGCAGCAGGCTGGATCTGCGAGTCTGACAACTGACAGCTGAGATGCTTGCCAGTGTTACAGGCGTGGCTGCCGGCGTCGATCGGCCCTGCACTTGAACGCACGTATTCGAGTCGTTACGCCGGATCAATAAAGCCTCCAGGACCCCGATCGCTGCGGTTGCAGGTGGTTTCAAGGTGTAACAAAGGTCAGCACTTGTCAGCCGGATGGCTGACGCGGCGGCATCCACGCTGCGCACGGCGCGGAGTGCGTTGGAGGAGGGCCTCATCACAGACGCGGACTACGATGCCGTCAAGTCGGCGTTCCTGAAGGCGCAGCAGTTCAAAGCGGGTCTGGATGCCGGCTTCATCACCGAGGCAGACTATGCGGAGGTCAAGTCGCGGTTCCTGGACGCGTTCTACGGCCTGAACGTATCCAGCGACGGTGGCAGCGCCATGGGCATCTCCCCGCGGCCGGCATCTCCGGCATTGGGACATGCATCCGCAGCGAGTGAGCAAGCGCGCGGCAATCTGCGACCACCGCATTGCTCGTTGCAGCTGCACCTGAGCGTGTTCCGCAGCACATTACGTCTCCTTCTTTCTCAAGTTTGACTGCAAGAGCCTGTCAGCAGCGCTTGCTGCGCCTGCAGAGTAAGGCGGCAGCCACCAGAGCGCTATCATTGTATGCTGCATGTGAACCTTCCGTACGTAATTCCTACCCAGCCATGATCATCAAGACCCTAGAGTTCCCAGCACTATAGTTCCTGCTGCGCCGCAGGCTCAGCGCGGGTAGCTTCACCCAGGCCAGCGGCAGCAGCGCCAGAACCACTGCAGGCCCCCGCCGCAGCGCCGGCACAGTATGCTGCGCCGGCACAGGAGGCCCCACCGCCACAGCCAGCGCCGCCGGCGTCGGCGCGAGGTAGCGAAGGCGGCGAGCCGCTGCCCAGCAACATCCCCAGCGTCGGCGGCGCGTTGCGAAAGAAGAACGCCGGCCCGCAGGTGAGGCGCTGCAGTCACGCGCGGGGGGGGGGGGGGGGGGGGGGTCTCACAGTTGCAGCCGGGAGGTGCGCAACCAGGATGCAGG
>JAABUL010004630.1_pt1 | contig 18136 bp, 19 predicted proteins | sample 5559151 | NCBI WGS metagenome assembly JAABUL01 (sample SAMN10711876, study PRJNA513368) | rock metagenome | isolation source: Antarctica rocks | place: Antarctica: Victoria Land, Pudding Butte sud | reverse complement strand
AAATCTATTCGTCGCTATTTAGTTCTTCTCTATTTCTTAGCTGGTTGGCAATATCGTCGTCTCCTGCAGTCCTGCTTCTACACCTAGTATTACCTGGCTCCAATTCTGACGCCCTGCTCCAGTTCTGACGTCGTGCCCCAGTTCTGACGCCGTGCCCCAGTTCTGACGCCCTGCCCCAGTTCTGACACCCTGCCCCAGTTCTGACACCCTGCCCCAGTTCTGACGCCCTGCCCCAGTTCTGACACCCTGCCCCAGTTCTGACACCCTGCCCCAGTTCTGGCTCCCTGCTCCAGTTCTGGCTCCCTGCTCCAACTCAGGCACCTTAACCTTCAACTCTGGCACAGCGCATTGGAGCGGGGTCGCTGCCTGATTCCGCCTCTCCTAGGAAGTTTGTCCCAGGAGAATTCTCCTGGGGCGAAGAGGCATCCAGGATGAGCCGATTGGGTCAAGTGGTGTTAATGGTCCTGGGATGATCAGCTCAGGACAGATCTCCTAGGACAATGGCGGTGCAATTAGCAGGTCTAAATCTTACTAGCCACCTCTTCCAATTCTGGCACCTAGGTCCAATTCTGGCGGTCCAATTCTGACCCCCCCTGTGAATGAGCCAGTATTGGATCAGTTTGACTCAAGGTATTTAAAGCTCTTGGAACGATGGACTTAGGAGACTTTCCCCAGGGAATACGGTGCGAGCTCTTATCAGGAACAATCCAGAAGCCTTACAGTCCCTTCTACTCTGATCCTCAATCCTTGTTAGCATGGAAGAGTACGCGAACGAAGCGAAACCCTCGAACGATGAGATCTATAGAAAGATACGCAACTATTGATTCCAAAAGCAGTCCAGTTTGGAAATGCGATAGCGAACTCTTCTCTCTCCACATAGAGCCAGAAATTTAAAACGACTATTTCAACACAAGGAGTTCACCCTTGTCTTTGATGCTTTCTTGGAGATACTTGCGCTCTTAACTAGAATAAGAATTAGTATTTTACATAAGATTTTCGCGATTAGATGCGATAAAATAAACGTTTCGTCGCCAATCGTATAGATGCGCTCATTGATTGCTAGAAGATCATACATTATCTTCGCTACATCAAGCAATTTTGATTTAATCTACTTCAACAAGACAAGGTCGCGATGACCAAGATAAATCAAGTCATCGTGAAAGCGTTATAGCTCATCGCGCCATAAGCATCAACACTAGAAGCCAAAATTCTTCGTGATAAAATGCTGGGCGAGAAACTCTTTTGCCATTTTAGCCAACTAGAACGCGAGGGAATCTAGATTAGACTACAATTCTTCAAAGATCTAGTTTCTTCTCTATTTGAATTCTTTAAGAATGTCAAATGTCTCGAGGCATGAACCAAATGTTTAAAATGACTAGTATGTCTAGGTTCGCGAGAAACGCTATTCTCGATAATGAATAAAATATATATTGGTATAAATTAAAGCGTAGACTTGACATTGATGCAAAAAAACGAAATCACGTTCGAATCTATACTAGCAAACGACGTTCGTCGAATTAATTTAAAATATCGACAATTATGCGTCTTCGCTATGCGCTACTATCGCGAAATCTCAAAAAAGTTTAGCGAGAAGAATCTTTTGATAAAGCTAAGAGCTATGTTAGACACAACGAGATTGCGCGAGATGATTAATCTTGTCAATCTTTTAGAATTTGAGTCGTTTAAGATCATCGCCTTAAAGTAGTTTTCAAAGTTAATAGACTTAACTATAGTAAAAGAAAACGAAAGGCTTGCGTTCGTCACAAATGATTCAAAAGAAATTAGAAAAAACAAATGCGAAATGCCACATGCTCAAAATTACGAAAAGAATCGCAAATTTCTCTTTATCACTCATTTACATAAGAATAGAAATGAATAATTTAAGTGAATCACGTTCTACTTTAAGCTAAGATTCATGTACTTGAAGTTCTATAAGATGTTGAACGACTTCAATTCACAACAAAATCTTACTATAGCGTCAAAAGAATTATTATACTTGGCTTTTCGTCTAACTTAATCGACTTATTCGTCAAGAGAAAATTCAACACGAAATGCTAAGCATATGAAGATTGACGAAAAACAAATCGAAGACACAATGATGCAAAATGAAGAGAAAGAGAGAAAGAAACAAGAATCTTCGTTTTAAGCAAAAGATGCTCTTGCACAAGAAACAACGATGCAACGACAAAAGCTCTTATTCGAAGCAAACGTACTTGAAAAAAAGAAGTATAAACAAGAGCAATATCGACAAAAGCTTAACGAGGACGCAAATGCTCTCGTGGAAGAGGAGCAAAAACTAGAACAAAAACGACAAAAGCTCGTATCCAATGTAAGCACACTTGAAAAACAAGAGCAAGAGCAAAGATAGCGACGAAAAAAACTCTTGTCTTATACAAACATACCTAAAAAGCAAAAACAAGAACAAGAATAGTATTGACAAAAGCTTATAAGAGATGCAGGCGCATTCGAAGACTAGAATCAAGAAAAGAAACAGCAACGACAAAAGCTCTTGTCCAATATAAGCGCGCTTAAAAAGCAAGAGCAAGAATAGGAAGAATATCGACAGAGGCTTGCAAGGGACGCCATCGCACTTAGAGAACAAAAGTATGAGCAAAAGCAAGAACAAGAGCGACGAAGACAAAAGCTTATCTCTAACGCAAGTGCGCTAAAAGAAGGCGAGCAAGAGTAGGAACAAAGATATTAAAAGCTTATCGAGGACGCTAGTGCCCTTAGCGAGCAAGAGCAAAAGCGAGAGAACCAACGACAAACCCTTGCGAGAGAAAATAAAGAGCTAGTCAATAGAAAGCAAAGACAAAAGAAACAACGACGAACGCTCGTGGCGAACGTTAGCAAGCTAATTCTACAAAAGCAAAAGCAAAATGAGCAACGAAGTACTCTCGCAACGAGCGCGAAAGAGCTCGCGAATCAAAAGCAAAGACAAAGAGAACAACGACAAAGACTTGCGAAATACGCAAGCGATATTAGGAAACAAGAAATGAGACAAGATGAACAACGAGAAAAGCTTACGACAAACATTAGCGAGCTGCACAAACAAAAGAAACGTCAAAAGAAGTTAAAGAGGGATAAATTAAAGCAGAAACGAGAGCAAAAGAGCGTGGAGCCAAAGGTATCGAGAAGTAAGCAAGATGAGTTAGGGACAATTTAGGAGCGAGACGAACGAGACATGAGTGAGTTACAAAGACAAGGTCAAGAAGGACTAACAGATTTTGAAGTGCCATCTCCCTTAGAGCTCGAGTATGAAGAAATAGATGTCGATCACAATGTACCTAAAGTACAAGCGCAAATCTATTCAATGGACGCAATCCAAAAAGGTGGTACTCAACTAAGTGTTTCAGCACCCAAAGGTGAAAACAGTCCGACACAAGAGCACGGACCACAACAGCATAGAGCACAAGTCAAGGGCCAAGAGAAGAGACTAATGGAGGAAGCCCATGAGACTGAGGCCCAAGAGAGGAGCCAAGAGCATGGAGTGCAAGAGCGGGGGTATGAGCATCAAAAGCAAGAGAACGAACAAGAAGATAGAGCCCACGGGGACGGAGCATATGAGGATGTAGCACAAAATGATAAGGTTCAAGGCGATAGACAAGCGGACGAAGCCCAAGAGGTTGTGCAGGAGGATAAAGCACATGGGGAAGGGCAAGATGGTGGTGTGCATGAGGATGATGTACGAGAATATCGACAACGAAAGCGCCAAGTGATGACTAAAGAGAGCGATGATGGTGCAGCACTTCGAACACAACAGATACGAGACGGTCGAAAACCTATGGAAAAGGGCAAGTATCGACGACTTAACAGGTTTGGGTCATCAAATCATGATATGAGCCCAAAAGGTGACACGTCAATGGATGGCATTGGAGAGGGAGATACTACTCTTATGCAAAGGAAAAAGCCCAAAACGTCGCGTTGGTCGCAAAGACAAGAGCTGCAGGCACAGGAGAGAACTATTGACAAAACCGCAGCAACAGAGGTAGAAAATACGAACAACTTCACGGCTTTTGCTTCGGATTTTACTTATGAAGCTCCATAGGCGCCCTCTTGGGCTACGTGATCTGCAATATCAAGTGGATCGAGTCTTATTTTGCTTCGCCTTACAATATATATTTCGCAAATACTTCGCGATCACGCCTTCGATAGCTATCTATTCGCAGTCGTGCACAAACAACTAAGAATACCTAGTTAGCCCGCGAGCTACTCCGAAAAGACAGAGGGGGTGCTCAATGGGTTAGGGTATGCCCAAAAATTGTGCAATGACTGGTAAATTAAGAAGGTTTAATCTATTATTTTCGAACTTCATTAGCTTGAATTCGTTTATACTGATTATGAAATTGGACTATCTTAGTTGAGAAAAATGGCCAACGATGACATTGAAGAAAATACTATGATTGGGACATGATGGATATGTAGATCTTTATCCTCCATCTATTGTCAACGGTTTAGCTTCTAATTTGTTAAGTCCTTTCAATTGTAGCTACATCATTCTAATAACGTGTCGACCTAAGTCATCGACGTATGCTGGAGGAGAATCGTAGACCTTGTGCTCTATTGCAAGGTAGTAAGCCATGGCAATCCAATGATACCCAATAGGTTTTAATTTTTTTACAAATTTGACGACATTGAGCTAGTGGGATAAACTTTCGTGATCGTAAGTCACGAAAGCACGATCTAACGACATGGCGTTTGCCAACTCGACAATCATTTTAATGATCTTGAAGCGACAATGTTTGCGACGCGATATCTTCTCTCGCAACGCAATCAATCGAAGACAACTCTTACTTGAACTAGCATTCAAAAAGGAAGGCACTCGACTAAGAGAAAAGGTGATCTTTGACATAATTTTAGCTTGTCTCTCTATGTACGCAACGCGATTGTCACGCATCTAGGCGAAGTCTAATGTGGTGATAAAGTAAAGAACGAAGACCTCTAGAACGATGCGAATATATGAGAACTCATTCTCGTTTTTGGCAACGCATATCTTCGTCGTAAGAAGCGTGATAATGGAGGTGAAGGTCTCTCGACCGGAGATAGAAAGCTCTTGCAACATGCTTTGCAGTTGATTAACATTCTTGTCTTGCTAATGCAATAACATTGCAGACGATGGATCGGTCAAGATGGAGCGTCATTTGTCCACACTTTCGTCTTTACGCAGGAGAGTGTGCCAAATCTGTTGGACTACAGACATGGTCTAGGTTGTCTTATCTAATTTCATTGTAAGTGTGCTCTAATACCTGAAAATTGGTTAGTATATAACTATACAATAATCTTTTGCTGATGTCTCTTTTGTGTGTTGATCTCTATATAAGAACCCCAAATTTCTGAGGGTTTCACTTCTGGAGCACTCCTAGAAGAGCCATTTTTGGAGCACTACTAAGAGTCGTGCGTATATCATTGATCTTGAGGTTGCCTTAACAGATGTTTTGATAAAAAAAGCTAGAACTCGATGCTCTGTGGTGTTGCTTTCGCTTTGTATATGCCCTAATTAATAATCTTCTCTTACTCTTCCTTTCTCAAGTTCTCAAACATTGTAATAGACTATCATCTCCATCTCTATTGCCCCTCCTTTGTGCAATAATCTATAAATCTCACAAAACTAGTTAAGATGTACTATTGGGGTATCTCAGGACAAACAATAAGACATGAACTGATTCCATTGCTATAGATGTGTGCGTAGACAAGAATGATCTCTAATCATACAACCTTATACCTTAGTCGTCAAAAATTCCTAAATCGAATCCTCATGCCTATATCGTGACAAACAAACGATCGATCAAGAACCTAGTCTAACCAAATGCTAATTTAACTTATGAAAAGATCTCTCTAAAGTGTATGAAGAAGCGCTTTCGTTTGCTTGGGAAACTATAGAAAAAATTGATTTTTCACTTTCCTAAGTATGCACATTCGTAGAAGCGACATCGAGTAACGACGATTAAGACGACTTATCGAAAAGAATGTCGTAATCGTCAAAAAAATGTAAGAATTTGTGGCCCAACCATCTACTTAATGAACTCTTGAAAATCTGCGAAGAGCGATCGTTGTAGAGCCTTGATCGAAAAATCATAATAAGGCACATGTTTCTTAAGTTAGCTTCACTATTATCTCAACTCTAAAACCATTGCTATTATGAGTGAAGCTTGCTAAAATATATATCGAAGCTTCTAGTTCTCATGTGCTAATCATGGGTGTCGCCAATTCTAGATGTCGCCAATTCTAGATGCCGCCATTTCTAGATGCCTCTAGCTGTGGATGTTGCCAATTTCGAATGCCTTTACTTGCCTCTAGTTGTGAATGTCTTAAGCTATAGATGTTGCCAATTCTAGATGTCGCCAATTGTGAATGTTGTCATTTGATTCGCCTTCTAATAGTGTAGCCAATTCCAAAGTGCTTAACAATAGTTCTTGATTATTGCATATTAAATTATCCTAGAGACATTGCACAAGTTTATCGACTTTCTTACTAAAAAGCGCAACAATATTTAGCAAGCATGACGATAGTGAAGAGTGAACGACTTCTTCGAGAAAAGCTTCGCAAGCGAAGGACAAATCTATTCAAAAAAGCGAACGAGATAGCGCGAATGACTAACTCGAAAATATACGTAGTCGTTTAGCATAACAATAAATATCATACATATAAATTAACGAAAGAATCGAACTAGTTATTTCTCAAAAGAGAAATTGTGAGTACATTTAATCTATTATGGTCAAACTATTGCTAAAGATAATAGAGAATACTTAACCACAAGTGTCATAAACGTCTTGTAGATTTTCACAATTTTAAATTATGGGAAACTTAGAGAATGCGAGAAGTCAATTAGTCTAATAAAGTCTAAGTTGGCTTTAGGTTTCCAAAGAAGACGAAACACAATAAAGATCGCGCTCTTGCTAGTAGACGTACCTTGACTACAACCTAGAACAAGTCAATATTGCGAGAAAGATTAGAAAACATAAAATTTCCAATGATAATGTGACTAGACTATATAATAGGCTTGCAACGAGAAGGTTGAAAGAAGTCTAAAAGTGAATAGTAAATATTTAGGAATTATGCTATAATTATCTTGAAAACGTTGGTTTTAAAACCCTCAATCTTTAACCATATAGTTAAGATCGCCTCAAGAGCAAGTTTGAAGACTTGTGAAGATATAGTTCGTCATTTCTCCAATAATGAAATTACTTCTTGCCTCTTCCCTTAGGTTTTTTGAACACAAGTTTAGAGATCTAAGATGACGGAAGTTCTAACTCTATCTATTGTGAATACGAGATTATTAATTGACTATCGTTGTGTTCGAAGAATTTAAGATTTGATTGCTAGAAGAAGAACTCTATCGCGAAGTCTTCTAAGTTGGGTAGCTAATTCACGACAAAACAAATTCTTTCGTGATGAATAGAATAAAACATTTCTAAGACATTCATCGTAAACTTGTATGAAGTTCACTTCTTCTCGTCGCTCTCGTTAATGAAATCAAATTTCTTTATAGAGTGACGATAAAATAGAGTATTTTTTCCCTTAATTCACGCATAGTGATCGTACATTTGTACGACTTCATTGTCGTGCGAAATTAAAAAAATGAAGATTTTCTAATTGAGCTCGTCTTGACGCGACATCAATCTATACAATTCGACGACAACGTTTGCTGCAACGACAACGCTATGAGCGTTTTGCCAATTCGCGATGTTGAGAGCCTCGTTATCGCATTTTATCTTCGACGTCAAAAATAAAAAATATGTCTCATTTATGACAATCAAACGAAATGTAGTCTATCAATCATCAATAGAGAAATACAATTTCTTCAATTGCTCAAAGATGAATGCAAACGATTTGAGCCTCACGACAAAGTCAAGTTGCGAACGAGAATCTTTAATAAAAGAGATAAATTTGATTTAGCTTTCATCGACGATCTCGATTAGATGCTTGAGATGTGTAGCACCAAATATAGTCAACGTCTCTAAAGAGAGAACAATTAATCTAGCGATGTCTTAAATGACTTTAATCTCATTTTTATTCCTTATATTATCGCAAGTTATTTCAAACAAGTTATTTCGAAAGATTGTGTTCTAAGAAATTAGTTGCTCAACGTGAAGCATGGTCTTGCAAAAGTTCTTGCATTCATTCGTAGAAGACATCTTAAGCTTGCTCATGTAGATGCTAGCAAATGCAAGGATCGTCTTATAGCGTCGACTCTTAACGACAAGATTCTTTTCTTCTCTTAAAGAAACGCCACTTATATCTGAATCATGTTTGCTAAGAGACGAGATGAACCTTTTCTGGGTAAGTGAATGGGTCATGCTGTTGTCTTGCTTGAAATTTCCTCTAGACTAGCTTCCTTCTTCGATCCAACGTCGGATGGGGTTGACGTTGTCGTTCTTGGTGTCACTATAAAGATCTGTAGGTATAGCGCCTTCAACAGCACGGTTTGCAGGTGATATTCGTTGACGTTTTTGAGTAGGTCTTTCCTGGGCTCGGGAAGGTGTACGGGCAGTTCCTTTGGCTTCAGATTTGTGATTCTGTCCAAGCTCTTCGATTTGACCTCGCTTTCGCTTTCGATCTGAATAGGAAGATCTGACAGAGGTTGATGGATCGTGCGGACGCTTCGGCTGGAGTCAGCGTTCATATTTGTATCAGGACTAGAAGACGTACCTCTTTGTCAAGAGTGATACTTGTTGGTGAAGGAAGTTGAAGGAGTTGCTCATGAACCACTGGTTGCTAATGAAGACGTACACTCTTCTATAGACGTGCGCTCCTACGAACGAATATAAGCGGCTTTTTTTTTTCAATACCGCGTGGGTGTGCTGCTACGAGCTATCAACTAAAGAAACATTTAGACATGCGTCGTAGCAGTTTTACCTTAGGTCTTCAATGGGTCCAACAAAGATTGTCGCCCACGTCTCTTGACATCTAACTTTGCTCGTGGGAGGGACATGATGATTGGGAATGAGGGGACGGGATGCACACGTCTTTATTGTCGCTGATGTGCTGTAGGATGATGTTACGAACACGCCAACAGAAGGCGTGGTGGTTGCGAAGTCTTGGCGGCGGCAAAACTGTAGGGCTGCGACAGTGACTTGATTGGTCCAACAAATTTTCCCATGTGAATCGGGTTAATCCGCCGCCTTCTGAAACGCGTCGTTCTACTTTTAGAATGGTACCACGACGAGGAACCAGAAGGTGATAAGCGGCCGCGCAACAGGCATTTACTTCTATTAGGTGATAAAGGATCGAGTCAAGTGAATGGCACTCACGACAATTATCTTATTTCGAAGCAGCTGCACCGAAACATACGTTCCTGATGCGGAGTTAACTCAACTATCCCCGAGCAAGGAGCCTCGGAAGTGCAGGAGCGGGGCAGCAGTCCCTGTCAGATGGTCTTTCTGCAGCCCAATCTCATTCCTCGCGCTACTTGGCGCTACGTAAATATTCCTCCGACTGATTAGAAATGATTGTCGAAATTTCTCGTTTGGACAAAGGTATTAAGCTCAGCTGGGGCAGCCTAAATGTCTTGACGAAGAGAAGAACTCCTATATGAAATAGGAAGCGGCTAAATCTAGGCAACAGGCCTTATTCTATGTAAAGTAACACGGGCCGAGCTAGAGTTGGCTCCGTTGTGCTGCGCCTCACTTGGTGGCCTTATGTCATCTTAAGATCCCATACCGTTGCAAGAACCAGGTTTCTCGAAGACCAGTACGGGTAGAACTCTCAACAATCCCAGAGGATATGGCTCTAAGCATCGGACAGATCCTCAGAGGACGAAAAGGAACCTATCGACTGATAGAGGCATTGAAGGCTCCCACGGTCTTTAAAGCGCAAGTCTTACCAAGCTCTTCAATCAAAGCAGACTTGTATGGCTCATTGAACGTGGTTAAATACTTGGACTGATGGCTCACTCATATCCAGTGCCGTGGTGAAGACTGAGATAGGGCCTGAGAAAACATGCTTGGAACGCGAACGGAGTAATTACAAGCTGCCTGCTATTATATCATGTCAATATATTCGAACTCTCTACGACGTTGTGGGACCAGACGGGGATGATGCACAAGTCGAGAGTGCATCGATGACCGAAGATCCACCGTGCATGGTGTTTGAATGGATGGAGCATGACCTACGAACAGTGCCTTCCGATCAATTTCGACAGAATTCAGATCTTCCCAAAATTATCGCTAGATCAGTCTTGTCAGCTCTGGTCCTTCTCAAGACGCAGCATAGTGCAGTGCATACTGGTAAGTATAATGTCTTTTTGGTTTGTGACCTATCAACGGCTAATGGACTAGACATTAACCCAAATAACATCTTCCTATCCGGCATCAACGGGCCCTCTCCAATAGTCAAAGTAGGAGACCTAGGGAACAGTATTCCTCTCCCCCAGTAGAAATTATGAACGACGCTTATTCTTGTAGTGTTACAGGAGGGCTACGACAAGATTCGCGTCCAGAGCCTTCCGACTCGCGCCCCAGAGGTGTGGCGAGGCCTAGGTTGTTGGCATTCTTCCGATGTATGGTCACTTGGTGTTACGGTTAGTTGCATCACCTCCATCCCGATCTTGACTAATTGCGAAGTTGGCACATTGGTTATCTCCGTCTATCATTTTCGGGACCAAGGACAAGGTAGTCCAAGGACTTTCTGAAGCGTGGTGCATTGCAAAGATCCGGCGGCTGATTGGACCGCTGGATCCACCTGTCAGCAATCCTGATTACGAGGAAGAATTTATGGTCGCTGAACATCTCGAGTCGACGACCTTTGAGCATCCGGACACCAACCTGGAAACGAGATTTGTCAAAGTAGGCAATTTGCGCCAGGAGCTCGAGAATTTACCTGGCCCAAAAGTGTCGCCGCAATTGATAGATTTCATCCAATACCTGCTCTTGGTGAACCACGCGAAGAGACCGTCAGCAATGGAGGCACTACAACATCCGTTTTTACAATCTCTTTCGTAGAGATACGCGAAAGAATTCTCGGAGCCGTGAATGATATCATTTACGCTTTGGGAAACGGAAGCCCGGCTTAATGCTACCGACATGGACACAGATTTCTTTGTCACTGGTGTGGAGGTATAAGAGTATCACAGCTGCGTTGCATATAACATTTCTATGAATATAAGCAGGATCATACGCTCGAACAGGGCCATTCACAAGTACAAAGAATCTTTCACACGCCAACGCAACATAGTCCCTGGGTTGTCCAAACTTCCGAACGGTCCAATCTGAACAAGACTATGAACGCCAGCCTCCTGTGGAAGCCTTCTATGCCGCGTATGATGTCTTCTATTTAGCTGCCTACAGAGAGTCATCAGTCTCGAATATGAACAGGATTCATCGTAAAGTCTCACTTTTTGCTTGCTAGGGTTCGTGGCAACGTGACCAACACAGACGTTTTTGCCCGCAGAGTCCTTCACGTAGATGGTGGAGTGATCATCAGGGTCATCCGCACTAGGGTGTGGCATGGAGCTATTCATCATCAGCAACTCTCATTCAAGTCCTCCCTTGAGCTATGGCGCACGTGATTATTATCTTGCCTGCTCGAGCTTTTTGGCTCGCCGTCATCATTTTCGATCCGCTGAATGCATTTGCAACCTTTTCTACTGTCTGTGCAATGACAGTTTGATCAAGTGAATCAATAAGGCGTTTATAGCCTCTGTCTTGAACTTCTTCTGCAAGAATGATGGAGACTTTCCTTGCGCCGTTAGCGACTTCTTTAACGACACGGCCAGACATGATAAAATATGCGCCAAGGATCGAATTGTGGAGTGAGTTCCAGAAAATCAGTGTAGACAAATCAATAAAAAGTTTGATATTCTGGGGAAGATTTGGAGGGTCAAGTACGTTCCTTTGACCTTAATGAGAATACAATACCGGGTTCAATGGCTCTAAGAACGATCTCTGAGTCAGACAGCTCCATGGTTTCGGCAACGTACCAAAATGATAGGTTCCCATGAATTAACAGCGTTACCTTCATGCAGTAGACTATATGCGGGTGTGATACATGACAAGCTAGAGCATCCTTCTAAATGAATGTGTATGGTCTATTGCAATAATGAGGGTGTAGATCGATTCGGCATTGCTAATGGCGCATCGACACCGACACACTTTAAGGCGGCTAAAGAGAACCTACTGCAGTGCCGAGCGCTACGCTTTGAACCAGGGAAGGCTACTGAGGGAATGTTGTGAGCTATCGTTCCAACAGGGAATGCAAGGAAGCCTCCGACTGGGTGTCACAAGGCGGTGGAAAGCTACAAGGCGGTGGAAAGCTTATGTGAAACGCAAGACACCAAGCGCCGGCGAAGCGATGGTTGCAGATGTCAAACATACCCCAGCAAAAGTCACAAGATGGATAGCAGATGCCGACAGCAGAGAGACTGACAGTCGGTAATGGACATGATCTAGTGAAAGGGTCGGGCCATGCCAAGCCGCCTGATTGAATCGTCTTAGCAGGGCGGAATGGGCAACAATGATTGAGGGGTGCTAGGCAGCAACATTGAAGGATTGTAGGCACCAGCGTACCGCCAACGAAGGCAATTGAAGCCGGGCTTGCTTGCCCCTCCCTATATCGTAGTAAGGGAAGATCGAACTCCCACACTCTTCGAAGCCTGATATGAATGGTTTCGACGATCGCGACCGGTTGAATCTGTTGAGGGGTCTGTATTGCCAAAGCCCGAGGAGATATGATCGCCTCATCGCAAAGTTGGAATGAAGCCTTTCGAATCCTTCTCCTGCTGTTTCCACGTTTCATGGAATACTGCGATTCCTGCGATAATCGAGAGGATCATGAGAGCAAGTGAGATGATAGACCACATGACACCCCAACATTGTGAAGAGCCACCATATCTCTTTGCGAACTGACTAGCATCTGAGCTGTTGACCTTGCGAAAGATGAGATCGTCACACTATTGCATCGGAATCCGTCAGTAAAAGCAGAAGCATGGGAGAAGCAAGAGATACTCACAATATCCCAAACGCTGTAAAGCGCGCTCATGACGCCGATGAACAGCACCACGAACCGCAGTGCCTCCGCATGCGCAATGAACCAGCAGGCCGCCAACAATCCGACCGCGGCAAGAATAGTGGATATCGTCAACCAATCCTTCTTTCCCCACCAAAGCGTCAAGAGGAAGAATACCGCGAGCACCAGACTTGCAATCTTTGACGCCACGATGTTGAATCCGCAAAAGATCAACAGCGCCCCTATCAACGAGCTCCCTAAATATCCAGCCGGCAGCGTGATGGCCGAAACACCACCTCGCATATGTGTGACCCCTCCCTCTCTGGGGTCAAGGGAGATTGACTCGACTTTCCCACCCGTCAGGACAGAGGTAATGGCGTGGCTGAACTCGTGGAACGCGATGACCAGCATTTTGAACGGGTAGAGGATCCAGTGTAAGTAGGGAATGTTCCATAGGACTGCGATTATCAAGACGTAGGCGAGTATGATCGCAAGGTTTGCTTTCTGGGTCGAGTCCACGCTGAGGGAGCGGGTTTGGAGGTGGGAAGGAGGGGAGCGTGGAAGGAGGTATGTGTGAGGATTGGCTGTCCTGCCATCTGAAGAAGGAGAGAAAGCGAAGTAGGATGGCGCCATAATTGATGTTGTTCAGTATTCGAGATGTGTTTCCGAGACTGTAAGGAGAGAGGGAGGTAACGATCTCGTTGGCAGCGTCGTACATACATACGACAGGAATGCATGCGTATCTATTTTTATATATAAAGAATGCGCTATCGACGTGAGGGCCCACGCTAAAGAGTCACGCGCGGCCTTGAAGTCGTTTCGAGATATATCAACGTGTCTTCAGAGTAGAGAAATTTCCTGTTAGCAGAGTTGAGGCCTACGAACAGGCCACCATCGGTAACATGACCATTCGAAGCACAATATCAATGCTGCGACAAGGGCAAATGGGCAACAGCCTTTGGAGACAGCTCAGGGTCCAAAGAAGTGAGTATGAGTCGAGTATGAGGTGTACGCGGTCAAGTATCGAATATACGCGTCACGATGATCCTCGAAATGCTGGCGGAATATTCTCCCGATTACTCCCTATATCTACACAATCAATTACTGCCAATGCGTCTATTATTCGAAACAACAATAACCTACTACTGCTATTATAGCAGGAATGTGTAAATAGGTAATCTTGATTGTATTGAGATGGTGGTTCCGCCGACGATGGTACATGACACGCAGCCTAACCACACTCATGTCGAACATGGACGTGGACATGTTCTCGGATACTATGGACCAATCAATGCTAAAGTCTCTTAGCTTCAATTACAGACTCTTCTATACCATCAACTGACCAAATCTTGACAATCTCAAGCCCAACGGCTTCACATAGCACGTTCCATCCATGCTTCATGCGCTCCTTACCCGAAAGATGCAGCCACATTAGTATGTCCATCTGACCCTGCGCAAGTGACACATTGGTGTCCGCCAGAACCTTTTCATTGATGAGAAGAGTGGAATACTCCCGGTCCATGGCCTTGACCATCTGCGATATAATCCTCTTCATAACCACATCTGACCAGTTGTGTATAATATGACGGAGATAATCCTCCCGAGCGCCGATTGCAGCTGTGCGTCAATAGGTATAGGCTGACCCACGACTATGAAAGGAGTCTCTATATCTGCTACTCTTCAACGGCTAAGGCTCGAAGGAATCATACAACATGGTCTGGATCCCTACAGGGGTGGATTCCAGCCGATCTAAGGTAAGTGATAGCTCCTGTGGATAGCATTGGCCTGGGTTATCGGGATTACGCTGTCTGAACAATTCACCCTCATGGCCAGGTCCGCCTGCAATATCGACGAAGAGGACTGCATGGGCGTCATTGCGGGCATTACAAGCTTCGTTCTGGCTGGGGATATATCGAACGGTTGTGGCATGTCGGGCGCCCGCTACTTTCGCTTGTAATCGTCGAAAGGTTTCTTCTGCTCTTGACGGTTTACAGAAGCTGGAAGATGGTCCTGGTTCCGTGCGTATATCCAAATTTTGTCGGTTTCTTGGGATCATCTGTGAATTCGGATATCCCTGGACCTCGCATATATTCTACCAATCGTCCGTCCTAAAGAGGACTCAGCATGTGAGTTTACGATATGGGTGAACACCTTCGGCAGCAATATTACCATAGGAAAGTCGCGATCGAAACTGTAAAACTGTCAGCTTCGTCTAGCTATCGTCCTTAATCTTCCTCGAAGGGAGGAATCGTGCTGATCGTACTGATGATTTCCTGCGCCGACGGTGCCTCGTCGAATTTTGTAGTGTGTCCATTCGTTGGCCGTATAAGATTGAACGCCGACTTCGTCGCAGAGGCCGATGGCGGTGAGAACTCGCATGGGCCGAACTGATTGATGTGTGAACAATGGGAACCAGTCTTCACTTCATTCAAGATTGCTCACTGAGGAAGGAATGATCTGTCGATGTCACCGTGGCCAACTCTGCTGCGGTGACAGGACCGCGCTGTGCGATTACGTGCAACCATCTACACTCGACCGCTACTCGAATGCAAATGTTCTGCAAAGAATGGAGAGCAGGTATATCGTATCAGATACAACAGCCTCAAGTTGATCTTTCAATGGACGCACCTGAAAGTTGAGTCTCGCGATAGTCTTACAGTGCGTCTCTACAGCCAGCTGCAGTCTGTGTATAGCCTCTCGCAATTTTCCATGAGCTCATGGATCACCTGCCGCATCCGCCTCTGCCAAGATTGCCAGCCCTTCAATATAAGCCACAAGTCCTGCTATAGTGCTCTCTGGAAGCACACTCGACCTGCTAAGTAGCACGATGGAGTATCCAAAGGTACACAGGTGCTATCGTGAAGAGCCAACCTGCATACCTTCAACGCCAAGAGTCTTAGATCTGTCCATATAATTCAGTAAGGTGCAGTCCAAGCAGCAATCACAATTCAAGCCCCCTGGAATCAACTGAGCTTGCTGCATCCGCCGCAGCCCATGCACTGCAACCATCGTTTAATACGGCTTGACCGCCGTTCCGAGTCGGGAAAGGGAGCAAGGGTAGTAGGGGTTAGTACAAAGGTCTGATCGGCTTCGCAATCTATGCCGAACCATGTAGAGCGTAAACTTAACCGTCGCATTACGCGATGTTTCGTTTTATAAGCGACGTTAGGAATATGCGTCGTAACGTAGCCTATGTGGAAACATGTGGAATGCAGACTCGGGTGGCGCGTTACGTTACGTTCCGATTTACAAGCGACGATAGAGGGATACGTGGTAACAGCGGCAGAAGCTGGATATAAGGAGGCCTGCGATGTCCGAACAGACTCGCCGATTCATTGTTCGGAAATCCCTCGCAGGAATATCATCAAATCTCTATCTTCATCCCATAACATCGAAATTGAAACTATGTTCATTCAAACATTATCTGCGATAGTCCTGCTTGTCGGTCACTCCATCGCAGCACCAGCACCAGTACAATCACCAGACTTCAATCCCGACCACTGCAAACGAGCTCTTATAAATCCTTGGAAATCAGCACTGCACACAGACGGCATCCTTCTACCCGCCAACATAAATACAGCACCAAACGCCACACTACTGAAATCTCGATCGCCCAGTCCTATCTGTAATCAAGTCGCATCGTTCAAGTATCTCAAGGTCGGGGACTACTTCCTGTTAGATCTACCTGACATTATCTTAATCCCCGGCGGTGTCTACTGGCTGTCCTGGACCACCAATTCAGACGCGTCGATATGGTTATATAGTGGCCCCTCTCCAAGAAGAGGAGGTCTCAATCAGAGAAATGCCATTGAAGTTGAGAGGGGATGGGGGCCATCCAACGGCACCTATCGTTTACCGTCTAGCCTGCAAGTGCTAAAGGTAATTATACGGGTGTTCTCGCGGAACATGCCAATGATAGGGGAGGTGGCACTCTTTCAGGTCCATGAGCCGAGGTAGTCGAGTAAGCTTAGTGTGTCTATTGACAGATACCTGCGCTGTTAGACATTAGGGTCAAAAAGTTGACATCACTAGCATGGTCATTCGGATTTGAGCGTACGCAGCCGGATGCAGTGGTCCTGCAGCACTTTTCTGTATCACAGTTGGGTGTGTCTGTTGAATGCTCTTGAAGGGTTTAAGATCTGCCAGACGCAAGAAAGATATCTATGTCATCCGATTTTACTTTATTTCGAGACTCTAGGAAAACGATGGAGCCCCAAATGCTGCGAATTCGTGGGAGCCTGAGCCGCGGAGTCATGACCTTTCTGTACATAGTGTATGCTGCATTTTCCTTCGTCAAGGTTGGGCTCCTTGTCCTGTCAAAGTCGTGGCCTATGAAGGACGAGACCGAGCGCGAGGCAACGGGTGGAAATAAGGACAACGCTATCTTGGGCATCAATATCAATGAGCCAGCGATCGAAGCGGCCCGTATTCCACTAGATGATAACGAATATTTGAGCACTCGGGAAGCAACTCAAATCCATGAACGATTTCCGAGGATAGACTACGAGCCAAGGGGGCAAGTGATTTCCCGCGAGCATGGGCTCAGAAGTGGGCTGACGAAAGGGACATTCAAACATTGTGCACGGCGATGGGGCCTCTGCTCATAAAGCACCATCCCTCCTGCCTGAAAACTGAGATGACTCCCAAGCGGTGGAGGAAATACGTCAAAGGCGCTTCCAGATACGTGCCAAAGAATCACGAGGTTACAATTCTTACACAGCCGCCGCCAACTAGATTCAACCCAAAAGGATCATTTACTTTCTAAGGCTTCGAAGAGCCTATCTTGAAAGGACTGCGGGGCGGTGGTCCTGTCTCGAGGATCGATTTGGTACATATCACTGTGGCAGCCGCAAAGGACTTCCGAAGACCAATCTTGGCCCGAGGACGAGACACGGATGTGGACTCGAAAGGAGGGGTCATGGCGTTGAGTCAACACTCAAGAGGGGCTGTCCGCAAAGCGGAGTCGGAAGAATTTGAAGAAAGGCTTTAGCGCAGAGCCGACTGGGTGGAGGTAGAGCCTAAGAAAGTGATGTGATGTTTTGTTTCTAGGATTGAGAGCTGCGACAACCGAGGTTTGGATTTCTGAGAGTTTGCCATCGAACAATAGCTCAGAAGTGTCTCTCTTCTGACACAGAGAGGACTAAAAATGGCGCTCCGACCTGGGACCGAGCAAGCCGGCTTGGCGGTAGAAGGC
>JAABUL010004628.1_pt1 | contig 18138 bp, 11 predicted proteins | sample 5559151 | NCBI WGS metagenome assembly JAABUL01 (sample SAMN10711876, study PRJNA513368) | rock metagenome | isolation source: Antarctica rocks | place: Antarctica: Victoria Land, Pudding Butte sud | reverse complement strand
AATGGCCGCGTTGTGATAAATGGGGTGTTGATGACTTTCGGCGATCTCGAACAGCCAAAATCATTGTTGTTTGATATATAGCCTTTTAGTAGAAATTTCCCATTCACGACCCTTCATATTTTACGCTAACTGAGCGTCAGGTAGTCGGGCCGAAAATCTCAGTAAGTCCGCAAGGACGTAAACACGGCCGAACCCCGATCAAGCCGAGGGCATCAACACCGTAGACACTCTTCCTGCTTGGCGGGGGAAAGGCTGGGCCCGTTGCTTTGCAGCTACCAGCGCGTAGGTAGAGATGTAGGCTTCTGTGAGTACGATAAGCATTTGTGATACTCAACTGTCACGGTCTTTTGACGCTCAGGCTCGTTGTCTCGGACAAGTTCCCCTGACTTCTGGCTAAGTTGCTCAACTCTTTTGCTATTTTCTCCCACTGAATGTGCCACGAAGTCGATGGGTGAACTGTCTGCAATTTGCTCACACGTGAGCTTGGGAAGCATAATTTCCGGTTCGCGCGTGTTGTTCGCCAGTTGGAAAACAGTACGCTGAATAGGAACCTGTAGCGACATCTCGGATTGATGTGAGTGAACTCTCGTAGAGGTAGTGTGGCCCGGGAGAGGATGGGGAGACGGTTGCATAGACGTGAGGTAAAGCAGGCGAAGACAAAAGTGTTGTGTGCTCGGCACGCGCACTGAGCTTCAACTGGACAGCACTTTGATGCTGAGTTTTTTGTTGATTGTCGAGCAGCATTTGCCATTCTACTCGTTGAGGTAGAGCCCCAAGGGGTACCCCTTTCAGCCGTAGGACGCTCCATTGTTTCAAGTATCAGCTCTTCGAGTCAATTGAACACCTCGAAGTTTTCAGCTGACCTGCTCTCAATGGAGCACCTTTTTGGTCTTCTTCTTTCACACGAAATCAAAGGCTTGGATCGATCGAAGCGGCCTAATATGAACTTTCAGCTCCAGCATCAACTAGCATAACAGAAGCATGGCTCTGGCTTTCGAAAGTCAAAAGTATTTGATGTCTCCAGGAAACCGCTGAATACCTGTAATCTCGATGTTGCTGGTTACTTGCTGTTCGTAGCTTTGCTTGAGGATCACATTCGGCCACTAGCGCCTCATTGAGCGATCCGTGAAAGTCATGATCACAGCACAGGCTTATGATATTGCACACGTACGCTATCAATGCGAAACCGCATCATACACCACAGCGAACCCAGCGGCAACAGCCGGTTCTAACACCTCCTCTACCTCAAAGCAACCAGCAAAATCATCCAGAGGTTCGAGCTCCTAGAGCGACCTCCACAGAGTCTTTTTGGGGCCATCTTGCTCAGTATGCAACTCAGTAGGCGAAGAAAACAGGTGAATCCCCATGAAGGATTGGGACTAGTTGTCGTAATAAGCCTATGGAAAGTGACATGAGGCGCGAGGTAGGGGATTCAAATTGTACGCTATAAAGATGTCGCAGCTACAGAGTGTGAAAGAAAGCCTTCGACATCAGAACTGTCGTTAGATGGTAGTCTTGTTAGCGGCTTGATAAACATAGGAAGTGAAGATAGGTTCACGTCAACATTTCTGAGTGTTGTGCCCTTGCCTAACGCTGCTTCGTCATATACTCTTCATCACGAATGCTTTAAGCCTGTGAGATATTCCAATCGCCTTCGATGCGAAATGCTCGATCCTTTTCGAAAGATGGGCATACTTTGATAGACGGATCTTCCAGGGACTGGAAGTTTTGACATATTACGAGTTGACTGAGTATTTATACAGGGTGTTAGCGCTTGAAGGATATACAGTCATAGCGAATTCGTTTCTTTTTGACCCTTGTGGAGTTTGAGCTGCAGCCAATCACACTGTCCTGACCTCGCCGAACCATTAGCCAAAGAGCTGACAGCATTGGGTGCAGATATAGAAAATGTAGAATGAAGTCTCAGATTTTGTGGGTGTGGGTGTCTCCATGATGGGGCTGCATACACACACAAGCCTCAGGTTTCAACAACGATTGTTCATCATGGACATTCCGGTCAGAAAGACAGACATTTTCACATACCTTATGGCTGTGTGCTCCCAACCAGGTTTGTAGCTTTGCTCGATAAAGTTCCTTGGTCACGCTACAGGCTCCGTCCAAATGTACTTTGGAAGGTCCAGAGGAAAACGTCTATCACAGCGTGTCAGCTTGATTCAAGCCCGTAAAGTAATTTATGAGAATGCGAAGGAGGGAGAGATATCAGAGTCTAATTGTTAATAACATCATGGGACTGCTTATGCAAGTGCTCAATGTTGTTTCTGACGTAATTTATCATCATTTGAGATCGTAAAGATAGAGTATAGAAAAGATATTTCTATGACGTACCAAGTACCAGCACAAATAGCACGTAAGACACAGGGTCCCACCGGAAAGGCGATCGCGTTAAACCAACAGCTTACAGCTGCTCGATACTAGTGACGAGGCTATCTAGTTGGTCCTGGCTAGAATCTGACACCATCGTGCGGAGAGAGCGAGATCTGTCGATATAATGTTAGCACTTCATGAAGGCCGCGAGGACCATGCCATTACTTACAGACTATTGAGACGCTTTCGCGCAGCTTCATGTTCCATTTCTTTCGACTTCCCAGCGGCTACTTCGAGGACGGATTCCGGGATATTAGCGAGGCGAGCAACGTTTAGGCCATACGATCGATGAGCCACGCCATCTGCAACCTCATAGAGGAATGTTATCTCTTGTCCATCGTCACCAGTCTCCTCAAATCTCATGTGGACATTCTTCAATTCGCCATTCTCAAAGCCTTTCGCTAAGGCGCTGAGGTTCTGATAATGCGTGATGAACAAGGTAAGGCTTCTCTTCTCCCTGACAACATAATCCAGCACTGCTTGAGCAATGGCTACACCATCGTGTGTCGAAGTGCCACGTCCGAGCTCATCAAGTATGATGAGCGACCTTGGTGTGGCTCGTTTCAGAATGTCGGAAGTTTCGGACAACTCTACCATGAACGTGGATTCGCCAGCCATCATGTTGTCGAAAGCGCCCATGCGGGTGAAGACAGCATCGAGCATTCCAAGTTTGGCAGACTCGGCGGGGACATATGATCCAATCTGGCCCATAACTGCTATTAGAGCAATCTGGCGTACGTAGCTGGACTTGCCTCCCATATTGGGTCCTGTTACCAATAAAGCTCTAGAGCGGTTGGATGCAAGGTCTATGTCGTTCGGCACGTATGTGTCAAGTAAGAGCTGCTCGACCATCGGATGCCTACCCTGCTCGATGGCTATGCACAAATCATCCGTATAATCAGGTTTCACATAGCCTGGCTGGCTAGCGACAGTAGCCAGGGACAGTAGGCAATCAAGGGTGGCAAGTGCTTGAACACAGTCCCGGAAGGATTGATACTTCGATGCGATATCGGCCAGCAATTTGGCAAAGGCGACGTCACAAGCAGCGGCCAAAGCTTCCTTGTGCTGGTCTCGCTCGCGGACAAGCCCGACGACTTCTGGGGTATGGAAGCGTGAGACTTTCTTGGTACCGCTAATCTTCACCCATGAGGCTGGAACATTCTGGATCTGCGAGTTTTCGACCTCAATGAGATACTCAATACCAGCGACAGTCACATAGTCGATCTTCTTTTTCTTGATCTTATCCGCAGCAACTGGACGATGAGCATCAAGGTCTTGTTCTACACTCGCAATGCCCAGCTTGTGCATCATGATGTCTTCACTCTCCATCTCCTCGCGAAAGAAAGCATACTTGTCGTCTGCCTTGGCCGCTTCGGGGTTGATCTGCTCGAGATATGAAATTACGTCTTGGCCAATGGTCGGAAGAGCAGCGATAGCATCATTAACGATATCAGATTGGAAGCCAGCATCGGCGGGCTTCTTAACAGAGATGAACTCGGTGGCAATGTGCTGCAAAGTCTGCAGAACGTTCAGTAATTCGGGTCGCGTGCACTTGCCATAGTATATCCGGATCAAGCTCTTTTCCAGATCGCTCCTAATTTGAGAAAGGAGGTGCTTGACCTTGTCCACCCTGATCGTTGGCTGATCGCCCTTGAGCTCTTCTACTGCGACGATGCGTTTCTCAAGTTCTGATTTCATGAGCAGTGGTCTACCAACCCACTTGCGCAGTAGCCTCTGACCGAAACGTGTCCGCGTCCTATCCAAAGTCCAGAAAAGGCTTCCTCTTTCCGTGTGATCTGTCTGGTTCTGGTAGATCTCGAGACTGGTAAGGGTTGTTCCGTTGAGCAGCATGTGTGACCGGGCGCTGAATGACTGGAAGTATTTAGTGAGATCGAATACGTGTTCAAGTCCATAATCTGACAGGTACGAAATCATTGCCGAAAGACAGATAGTCACACACTCAGCGAGCTTGAGTACTTTGTCTAGAGCCTTGCTTCCTTTCTCGTCTTCTTCGGCACTTGAGGATTTCAACTTGTCAGCATAGAAATTGGATACATGACTGTAAGCTTGGGCGGCCATGGTCTTCGGTTTGTCAATCCTTTCAAGCCGTATCTTATCGCCGAACACATTCGTCTTACTGCCCGCAAGATGCTGTACCAACTTGTCTGTGGCCTTCGATAGATTGCCAACGATAAGGATCTCACAAGGCGCGATATGAAGCAGTCGCGTTTCAATTTCGCTTCTCATGAAACCATCTTCGAAATCGTCATGAATCACATCCCCGGTAGCGGGCTGTACGGCAACAAGCCCGACGTGGACCTTTTCATCTGTGCCCCAACCTTTGGCATTAGTCTCAGTGATGCAGACAAGGTAGCCGGTAGCTGGAGCGCCTCCCGCGGGTGCTCCTACCGATGCTTCGAGCCCTTCGGCATCGTCGATATAAGTACCCTTCGTGTAGAGATTGGTGAGCTTGCGAACGAATGGGGCGTTACGGTTGTCTCCAGCTGCCTTTAGTGCTGCTGTTTCCAATTGCCGGACAACGCCAACTTTATGACCAGCTCCGACCAGCCGCTTTACATGCACGTGGAGGCGATGGACGGGGATACTTGCTGAAGCAAATCGATCCAGATGTGCCTCCGAAACGTGCTCGTCGTACCTAAACTTTCCTGGTATGCAGACGATGCTGAGCTCTTTGGCAGCAACTCTGGCATCTTCTCCAAAGAATTTAAATTTGTAGCCAACCTCCATGATGATAATAGTGTCTAGATGCTTCCGCTTGATTGCCAAGTATTGCTCCTCCATGGGTGTGAGCTTGCCAGCTCTCTTCCTCCCGGCTGCACTGGTCCTACCTTTAACCGATGGTCTGGAAGGGGGCTCTTCATCGGCATCGTCGGCGTCATCGCCATCGTCTTCTTGATCATGTACGGTCTCCTCACTGATAATCCCATTGCGCCTCCTGATCTCCGCCATGCTTTCTGGTCGACCAAGCTTCTGAATAAACTTCTCACGGAGCTTTCCCTTCCGCCTCTTAGTCTCTTCATCATCGGTTTGGTCCTCTTCATCTCGGTTGGGGGAGCTGGAGAAGGTATACTTAGAAGTCCGCTTGATTGCTTGAGATGCCTTGACCTTATTGGTAGTGATTGTGGTCAAGGGCTTATCAAGGGCTCCCGACTGCCCGTTTGCGAGGCGCCCATCAAGGGTGGACAGCTGTGTCAGGCCATCTTCGTTGGTGTCCGATAGTCGTAGTCGCTTAGCCGCTGGCAAGTCTTCTCCAACGTCCAGTACATGTTTGGGTGTAATTGACGTTCCCCTGGAACGCGAGTTCGCATCTTCATCCTCAGAAACGAACAGGTCGTCTTCCTTATCGCCAGGGATTCGGTTCGAAGGATTGGACGTTCTGGAAGTCAAGGGAGGTGGTTTGGATGTTGTGGCCTTGGTGAAAAAGCCTGATATATTCTGTTGTTTCTTAGCTGATCCTTGTGATAGACCTTGCATTGAGACCATGGTCTAGCCTCTCCACGAGATTTGACCGTCTCATGGCATCGCTAAGAGTCAAAAGACGTGTTGAGGTGGATCTGCGTAGAATTTCGCGTTGACACTAACTGGGCACACTAAGTGACTAATTAGAACTAATCGGGCTGGGGTACGGCGGAGAAAAGGGTTGGCAGAATTTGAATCCTTCTGCTGGGACTACGCGCCCGCAAAAGGATACACGGATAAAGTGTATATATACCTCCACACCTCCCCTTCCATAAGAGGGCACGCCCCTGTGCCCGGTACCGCCAAGTCGTGTTATAGTTATGTAATCGAGAACTTTTAGGCTTATACGTAGAGATAACGAGGCTATTCGTCCGTGTCGTACTACCGTAAGACTAGTGGCGAAACTGGATACTAAGCGAGCGAGATCACTTAATTTATTTAATTTTACCAAGGCCTAATGAATTAATCGGTCTAGCCTATAACTATAACCTAGAGGTACGACTTTCATGGAAAATAGAGGGCGCTGAGGTGATCGAACTTAGCGCCCCTCACGATATAATGGAATATTTCCGCTAATAGCCCCGCCTTCGGCTCTAGAAAAGGGTTGGTAGAATTTAAATCCTTCTACTAGGACTACGCGCCCGTAAAAGAATACACGGATAAAGTATATATATACCTCCACAGGCGGACGGTAACTAACACTAGGACAAAATCAAACCACCAAAAATATCAGTAGGCTTAGGAGCCGCTCTATTAGGCTTAGCGGCCAACTAGCGGGGTAATACCTCAGGGGGCAACGCTAGAGTATCGCCTAGGGGGCTTCTTCCGGGGGTCACTATTAGGGTAGCGCCCGGGGGGCTGCTTCCGGGGGACACTATCAGGGTTACGCCCGGAATATTACCCTACTAGTAGGCCGCTAAGCCTAATATAGCTAGTATACGCCTACTAATACGCGTTATGTCTGCCCTGAGAAATATTTTTTCTCAGTGGTTTTGATTTTGTCCTAGTGTCAATTACCGTCCGCCGTACGGAGGATGACACCAAAAGTCTTGAGCAAGCGCCAAATCTATAGGGATCAGCATGCCTAAGGCTTCAAGCTTGCTTCCGGGGCTTTCCGTGCGAATAGGGTGCGGTTTCCGGGGTGACCGGCCTCCTAGCTCGGCAAGATGCTGGTGCACCTTCCATTAGCGCCAACTCAAGACTTTTGGTGTCATCCTCCGTAGGCCCCCCCAATTGCCTATAACCTTGTCGGCGAATGAAAACACAGAAGCATATAACACGTAGATAGCCTGTATTTAGTGCTACTGTAGAATCTAGAGCAGATGTCACCAGAACCCGCCTTATGGACATCAAGGTTCTGGGTGGCTAATCACATGAAGTTCTGGAAGACCAGCCTCTTGAATAGAATTTGGGGCGCTCAGTGCTTCCTAGTTTGGCCCCTGGCTTGCTTATAGTGCTCCTCAACAGCCCCTGGGGGCCCGGCTAGGGCACACTACGCCCGGGGAAGGCCCCAAGCTCATCGGGGGCAATACTTCCCATGAACATCATCCAGCCGTCACAATTGGCGTCTTGCAATGGACTCATAATGAAGGACCAAAATCCAATCAAGGCACACAAATCGTTGAGAGCCACGGCAAGGTAAATCCGGAATCCAAGAGTGTCTCAAATAGGATGTATTCTCTTATCCATGACTATGTAGCTCTATATCAGTATTGCGGTGGGTAAATGATGTCTAATTACAGTATATTATTACCCTTAGGCAAGTTCAACAATCTTTGTGGGCTCGTTTACAACCAGGTAAAGTGAGCGTAAAGATACCGATATGCTGCTGATCCATTATCTCTATGAGAATGATGCCAGAAATCGCCAAAGTGCTTGCTTGCTGCGTCCTGAAATGCTTGCCACCAACCGTTCCGCAAAACTTATAACCCGTGGTCGCTGACGGCGTTGAAATATAGAGAGACTATGAAAGAGACGAACGGATAGGAGCCCAGGAACGGACAACCATGGATCGTGATCACGTTCGTTTGCTCGTAGTTCTGCTACCCAGTCTATGTGGATCTGGCTGGTCACGGAGTCCATGATCTCCGACTAATCCGGTAGATAGGCTAGCTTGTTGGGAGGTGAGTACGTCTCGTGTATGGCTGTGCACAAAGCGTTGTTGCCCGAGGTAAGCATTCAATGGGTTGAGTGTAGATCCATGATACCTTGGCTCCATCAGACCACCAAAGTCCATCCCAGGTGGCATTGAGCTGAAGAATTGTGGCGGCTGATTTCCAGTGACAGAGAAGTATCGCTGGGTCACTCTCCCATTTTGGAAAGGGGCAGCTTCATCATCGATCCGCCCATTTCCGTCTAGGACGGGCGCTATGTTTTCGCTATCTTCATTCATAGGTACTCGAGATAGTACGTTTGCAGCGCAGGATTGAGAGTCCCGGTAAAGTTCATGGTTGTCGAGGCGAGGTCCACACATCTGTACTCTACCAAGAGCGATCCCCGAGCCACTTGGCTGTGTGGACCCTTGGTGGCCATGTAAGCTTTGCGAGCAGGCCAAATCATTCGTCTTAGTAGATATGTGAGATTGAGCAGCATCTCTCCATTCACTATGGTCGTTGAAGATATGGAAAGCTTTCTTGCGTCCAAGTTTGGGAAGACCGTGTGTGAGTTCGCGTTCGCATTCGTCGTCGTTGGGAGGATCCTGATTCACGTGCGCGCTTCGAGGGTAGACGTATTGAGGAGGGCCTATTTCGGCCAACGCTTGGGTCGATATGGTGCGCAGGTTTGGGGCTCGAGTGGATGTGGAAGGGGGTGCTATCTTGCGCGTCCGTACTTTTTTGCTCATACTTGGAGCATTGGTGCTAAGATCCACAAGGATAGAACTTTCAGCCTTCATTCTTCTACGCTTTGACAACTTCGGCGGAGGGGTGGGCTCTCTAATTGGGCTGCTGTCCACATTGCCAGTGATTAGGCGTTGCTTCTTGAGTGATCCGTCAGGCCAGTAGATGCGCTCCATCTGCTCTACCATTGCTGAATTATGCTCCATTTGCTCTAGCACAGACTCATCCTTTTTCTGGTTTCGTAGCCGTTGAGCATCCAAGCTCGCCGAATCGAACAGGGACATACCCGGCCATTTGACGCCTTTGAGCACCGGCGACTGTATTGAGCCGGTGCCTTTGATGCTGCTGTCTTTAGCATTGACTTCGCGGCTGCTCTGTTCGGTTGTGCTAGCTGGTTCGATCACAGAGGATGATGGGTCGTTCAAGAACTCTGAGCGCTGTCCGGGAACCTCGGACGGGTCAGGGTAGGCTGTTCTTGTGGGGCTGCGGAGGAATGTTTGGAAGTAGTCGCTCTCGCCGTCAGTATCGTAGCCTAAAGGTAGCGGCTGGTTGTTAATGCTCTTTGTTAATGTCCTTCCTGTCATTGCATGGTGAGGCGAGCTGGCGCTTTGCCATTCGCTCATGCGTGGGACATATGCTCGATGATGGTAGTCCTGATACGTTTGACTCAGAAAGGGTGATGGAAAATTGTGATGGGGTGTAGCAGCCAATTGTTCCGAGACTTCCCGTTGGCTATCATGATCTTCACTCAATGAATGTCCTGCGAAACCTGAAGGCTGGAGGATGTTTGAGCGTGAAGCCGATACAGAACGGCAAAGTTCGGGGTCGAGGACGTCTTCGACTTTGACGGGACTGGCTTGGTCCTCTGGTTTTGCCAACCCTTTAGATCGTCTTTTGCGTGAATTGGTGTCTTTCGTGGACGGTGCAAGATCTGAAATGCCCTTGTTTTTGTGTGCTCTGGAGCTGGAGTCTTTTGAATCTTTGGCAAGCATACGCTCAGATAACAATTTCTCGATCTGATGTCGGTCATACCAGCGGTCATACGCATCAAGTTTGGCTCGGATAGAAGCATCTTGCCGGGCACGGACTTGAGCTTTGAATTGTTGTGCAAGATGGCCCTTTGAGGCGACGTGGGTAAGGAGGTGAGATATGTCGCTGAATTCGGGTTCTCTTGGGCAGATGTTGCAGCGTAGAAGAATGGAAGTCATGGTAGCTTTTGACCCAAACGGAATCGGAGCTGGATTGAACGAGAGTGCTGCTTGCTTGTTGTGAGTTCCAGATAGGCAATGCTCTTCCCCAAGAACGAGTGTAGGAAGAAGGTCTGGAGGAAGGAAAATTGGGAGGGAAAGAAGTTCTTGAAGGAGACAACTATAAGACGGGGAACTACGCTAAGCTGGCTCCGCCAAGGCCAGTCGTAGAGAGTTGCGCAGAGGAAGAAGGCACGGACAAGGAGCGTATCAGCCCAAGAAGATTATTCATGAAGATAAAGGCAAGGGCAAAGGGTTATGTTGCTTCCTGGAATCAGGCGTTAGCCTTTCCGAAACGTCCTTGGACGATCGTTTGACAACCTACCACTAGGTCTACAGCAGTTGTAGTTCCCAAGATTTGCAGCCGGGTTCTCGGATCATTTAGCTAAGTCTTGTAAATCGAAGGAAGCAGAATGAGCCACGAGTCCACATGTTCTTGCCATCTCATCTTGCATTCTCAATGCTGTAGACGGTTTGGTCATCGATTTAAAAGGTGTGTCACTGTCGCGCTCGGCATGCAGCTACGACAATGTCAGCAGGCGACAGCGAAAATTGAATCATTGCTCAGCTCACTACGTCGGATCCACTGTTTCTAGTCCTGAAAACCCCAACAAGCTCAAGCCAGCTATACCAAAGACTGTATGGAACACATCAACCATGTCGCCTGGCCTGTCAGCGATGCCGCCTCTTTCTGGATCCTGTACGGCGTTAGAACTCCTCCCACGCTCGATCCATGGCAGACGGGCAACGTACCTGGCACTTTAGGATAAACATGGCCAGCTTTTCCCCATCGATCCAGTGTAGCCGGCCAATCATAGCTAGACTACTCGCAACCCACCAGCTATAGCATACGTCTTCTAATTTCTCCGGTCTGCCATTCAGCCCTCCGGTGGGGAGTTGGCGTTCGCTCAACCATCCACCAAGGCGATCTCTGTCTACCAAGTCGAGGCGATCAGCGATCGCCAGGGCTCCGACACATGTATAAATCTGGCCAGCATGAGACTCTGCGCCTGGGCCAACCCCATAGCCACCATCAAAGTTGGCACAGGCTTGAACATGCTCCACAGCTTTCGACATGTCGACGAGAGGCAACAGGTGTAGGAGCGATAGGGCAAGGAGACCTCCAAATAGGAAACGTGTATCCATCTCTCCCCATTCATCCCCAGCGAAGGCTCCAGTCTCTCGGTTCTGCAGTTGTGCAATGTACTGTGCTACTCTTTCCCTACCAGCCTTCCCTCGCCTATCAAGATCCTCCAAGGCATCGACAGTCGCTAATATTTGGATCGCGCTCACGGTGTAAAGCATGTGGGCATCATGACCAGGAGCAGCGCCGAACCCCCCATTTTCATGCTGACAGGAGATCACGAACTCGATCGTCGCCTCCCTAGGTAACCCTTCTGGGTGACCAAGCAGGTGCAAAGCAGTCAATCCCCAGTAAACCCCATTTAGGCGAAGGTGCTCTGTCAGCCAGTACTCGAGCTCATCTTGGCGCTGTCAGCGAATGAGCTTCAGCATTTGCTGCCTGTGATGGACGGAGCAGCGTACTTGGTCCAGAGTTTGTATATATTTGACATGATTGTCAATAACAAGTTTGAGTTCGTCCGGCACAGCGCCAGCGGCTGTACCTCCTCTGCCCGGACCAGAAACCAAAGACATGTTGTCAGAGGTGCCCAGTGTGATTCTTGTCAACGTTTTGATCGTGCCAGAGTAGTGAACATAAGTTTTCTCTATTGAGACTGATGAACAAAGGGAACCTTCGGAAGGTTGCAGCGTTTGAGCGGACAGTAGCGTGATACAAGGAGCGCTAAAATCTGATACCTATAGCTTCGCTTACGCGCTCCTGGGTCCAGTCTGGATCCCGGTAAAGTACTGAGATGTCCTGCATTAGCGCTGTAAAGAATGAGTAATCTATTCAGGGACAAAGAACATTCCCCAGCCGCGGATGCATCAAAGGTCCCCGCCAAAAACGGCCCAGAAGACCAGCCAAAGCTCGGTTTGGGCAGAGACACCAGCATACCTACACCACCTTTAGTACCAGGACAGCAGCACTGTAGGCTATCATCGATAGCATTCACTACGTTCTACGCCTCCCTACGTCCTTGGCAAAGCGACGCTCTCCGAGCTTCCTTGCCGTGGGACTTAACGAATCGAGCTGACGCTACTGCACTACGCTGCATAAGAACCACATTACTGACGCTGGCCGTCGACGTGGGGTTCTCTCAACTTTTGGGCCTTGCCGCATTCTACGAAGTCCACAATACACTGAGTCCGCGAAAAGGCAATACTAAAATACCGAATACATCAATTGCCGGGTCGGGCCCCTCATACTCCTCCAGACGGATACATCCTGCATCTTTCTCAGGTAAGATACCAATTCTCCAAGGCTCTGAAGAGACGAAAGCCCAGAAAGGACGTTCATGCGTTCGGTAGGCAGCCTAGCTCATGCGTCTGGAACCGTTTTCTTACTTTCTACTCGTACATCCGGCTGGCAAAACATCTTCTGCATAGAACATTGTCACCAGCGTCTAGTGCCGATTGAGCAGATCTTTGGCTTTCGCCAACGCTAACACGATGTGGGTCAGGACATCTCCTTCGAAATCCCCGGCAATCCTCAAAAGCAAGCGTCTAAACAAATTCCCGGCATACCTCTCCAAAACATTCCAGCGCTATCTCACGTAGCATCTTGAGGGGGTGGGAGGCTGTCTGTGGACAAGACGAACAATTTCACCAGCTAGTGAACCGAAACAAGGTCACACCAGTCATTCTGCTGCTTCATTGGGACAGTGCCAGACCGAGATATGGGGTACGGGTTCTGAGAAGGTGCTGTGGGTGAGAAACTTCTCATTGTCTGGCATGGCGTATTTCTTGTCCCCTGAAGATTGTCCGAGGCTGATGCTCTGACTGCTAGTAATCGTCTAAGCGGTCTTCGTTGTGGTTTAGTGTGCACCAGAAACACTATTCAATATACTCAGTCTGTCTTGCAAATGTGTGGTAGGGCACCCTGCTGCTTCGATCCAGAAATTGGTCATAGACAGCGTCTATGAATGGTTGTGGTATCTTTGAAAGGCAAAAGACATGGCGAGACCGGCTTCTCTCTCACTGGCAGTGCCAAAGACTACGTCAGCTATCAGTAGCGTCATAGCTTCACCTACAGATGCTGGGAGCAGCTCTTCATCGCCGAGAGGAGCCAGTCCAACGACCGAGAGGAGTGTGCGCCTACCGATAGCACAGCAACCCATGAAGGAAGATCAACCAAGCTCGCCAGATATCACATCTCTTCCACCCTTTCCGTCATCACCCAAGGACACGCCCAAACATGCTCGTGAGCCTTCGAAAGGTTTCTTCTCGAACTTGAAAGCTTCAAAATCATCTAACAAGGTACATCACGTCGAGCCAACCATCCGACAAGTCTCTGAAGATACTCCTGAAAACATCAGCAAACTCAATGAGAACCCAATCTACCCAATTCGTCGGAGCCCCGGTCCTCCTCATGAAACAAGTGCACCAATGGATGTGGACAGCAATGCTTTGGATGACCTTGAAGGTACATGTCCCAAATGCTCCTGTGATTCCCATTAGCTTGCTGACGGTATGAAGACCAGGAAGCTGAAAGGCGCCAGGTTCCTCGTCCACCTGTTGGTACCTCAATGATGTCAGACAGCATGATTGCCACTAGTCCAAGTGAAGAATCACATACAAAGAGGCCGAAGCCACGTCTGGGAGGGTTTCTTGCCCGTACTCGGTCAACGCGAATGGAGGAAGCAGGACGGAAGTCAAAGCCCCCAACGCCAGTCCGTACCAATGGGCCGGAGATCCGAATGCAGTACGACGGAGCCAGCGATGACGAAGTTCATCAAGCGCCTCCAAAGACTGCACCCATACGACAAGATCATTCGTATAGGGACAACATCGATTCGAGTGCCCGCAATCGATCAGCAGATCGCCAAAAGCCGTCAAATCATGGTCAGGAGAACGTGCCTTTACGACGAGGCGAAAAGGTGTCCACCCAGGGGCTGTCAGCATCCGTGTCAGGCGGCTTCCGCGAAGGTGGCGGCTCTCATCTTTTCACAAACATCAAGAATACGTCTACCAAAGCAGCAGATGGTCTTGGCAAAGCTGGTAAGAGTATCTTTGGAAAGGTTGCTCGTAGTGGCAGCAGCAACGCGAAAGAAGAAGAGCGCTATGTTCTAAGTGTCATCAACCTGCCTCTTGTTCTGCAGACTCGACGCACACGTATAGCCCAGCGATTGGCGGACTCAAGAGACAAGACAGAATTTTGGATGCCTGCTTTGCCCTGGCGCTGTATCGAGTGAGTATATTATTCTGTCTTATAGGATCTTGTTAACAAGCAAATAGCTTCCTGAACTTTCGGGGTTGCGAAGAGGAAGGTCTCTACCGCATCCCAGGAAGTGAATTACAGATCCGTTACTGGCAGAAGCGCTTCGACCAAGGTGATTGCCCGGAATCAAATATTGGAATTAAGGCCACTGACTGTCCTGCAGAGGGTGATATCAATCTCTTCGAGGAGTCAGAATTATACGACATCAATATTGTCGGCTCGATGTTTAAAGCCTGGCTCCGGGACTTGCCCACGGAAATTCTCCCCAAGGCCGTCCAAGCCAAAGTGGCCCACCAATGCGCAAATGCAACGGTTTGCCCTCAATTACTGAAAGATGAATTGTCGTCCCTTCCACCATGGAATTACTACCTACTCTTTGCTATCACCTGCCATCTGAGCCTGCTAATCGCCTACTCTGCAAAAAACAAGATGAATTTCCACAATCTCTGCGTTTGCTTCCAACCCGCCCTGAAGATCGAAAATTTCTGTTTTCAATTCCTTGTCCAGGATTGGCGCAACTGCTGGCAAGGTTGCTGGACCGAGAGAGACGCTCTAGAAGAGGAGTACCGCGTTCTGGAAGGTGGCCTCCCATCCAGTGGAAGTGGTGGAGGGAGTGGCGGTGATAGCTCGGAAGGCTCTACAGCTGTTGCAGAAGAGCGTTCATTGGCTTCATCAAGCAGCAACCAAGCCATGGCTGAGGAACACTCCATCAACTCAGCGAGCAGTAACACGGTCGCTACTGAAGGCCGCTCAGTGGCTTCGTCCAGCAGCCACAAGCCTTCTGTAGGAGGTCGGAGTCAGCAATCACGACCACCACCTCTTACATTCACAAAACCTAGCGAAGAGGGCCTCTCAACCATCTACAGCGAGCACAGCTCGACTCCGACTGCCGGCGGGTTCCAGTCCGTTAGTGAGTTGAGCTCAATCACCCATGTAAACGACGACCAGAACAGTTTTAGGTCGACTCGTACCACACTACCGGAGCTAGCGCCTGTGCTACCATTGTCACCAATCGTCCACCACTTTGCTTGACGGCTTGTTGATCAAGTTGTTCATCACGACTCGGATCTCAACGCTCTATTAGGATATACCATATCCGTAGTACCGCTCAAAATATGAGCTGGATCTAACTCCAGTTACACCCCCTTTAAGCGTCCTCATCAGTCTTTCTATTCTCAACATGTGTTATTCCATCGTCATTTTCGATTTCCCGGATTGGAGTTCCAAGGCGGCAAACCGAGCAGGCGACTCGACCTGCGCACTCATCAATCGTATGATACCCATTCCTAGTACGATCGATATCCTTCACCAGCAAGCAGTACGACCAGCCAAGAAAGGGATTAACCCCATATTCGCTATTAATTAGTAACACCAAACTTTACTGGCGAAAGCGAGTCTCTTGGCTAGAACCAAATGGCATGTGTGTTCATCCACGACCGGTTTCTTTATCATCATGTACCTTACTCCTACGGGACAGGACTCGGATTGAATTCAGATTGCACTGGCGAAGGAGGCATAGTCGTGTACGATAGATTGATAGCAATTCAACGAAAGTTTAATATTCCAATCCCAGCCAGCATTCTCGTGAAGAGCTTGGATTCGAAAAATACATACGGCTTATCGCTATGTAATGTTTCACAGACAATGTATGTACACGCACTCAGCCTTGCCTCTTCCCAAAGTAATCTCCACATACAACATACAACGGAGCTCTAAACTCTCATTCTCACAACAGCTCTTTCCAGCTCCCCTACGCATCCTCCCCCACTCAAGCTCCACTTCTCCCCTACAAACCCCTCATCTACTTTCTGTCTACACATGCCACTCCGGGCCCAATACTCCAGCAACCCCCTCGCATCCTCCTTCGTCACACCCTCTATCCTCTGCACCTCCACCCCGCCCTTGTTAAACACATCGAGCACACGCTCATCGTACTTAGCAAACGGATCGCGCTGAACGGGCTCTTTGCCTTCAAGCTGGCTCAGCGCGAGATTGAGAGACGGAATGACCGGGTTATTTGAGGCCGAAGTGCCAGCCATGACCACCCCACCGTTCGGAAGGGGAGATGTGCCGGAGAGGTGATCTAGGAAGAAGCGGATGATAGCAAGGTCGTGTGCGTGTATGGGTTTGTACTGCGCGGAGATGTAATGGCTGTCTCGCATCGCGTGTGCCAAGCCGTCTAGGCACATCATCAGTGGCGGACCTCCTGGTAGCTTGAGATCTCGCATGAGGAGCTGGAAGATGGGCCATGCTGTTTCGGGATCTGATGCACCGAGGAGGGCGAGTTGGGAGAGCGAGATGTTGGGGGGGATTGGAATGGGGATTTCGGAGGTGGATTGGTGTTGGGAGAGGTTGATTTTGGCTAGTATTGGGTTGGCACGGGAAAGGGCGGAGAGGAGGCTGGCGATGTAGGTTTTCTGTTGATATTGGGTTGGGCTTGTGCCTGGGAGAGGACCGTATTCTGTGCGAGCAAGGATGAGGTCCTGGGCTGCACGAAGAGGTACGAATTAGTTGGAATCGTGCCGAATCTCGAAAGAGGGAAATAAACATACCTTCAGGGATGTTGAGGACAACCCATCCCTGCAAAAAGGCCATACTCATAGCCTGCAGCAGTATCACAGTCTTGCCACTCCCTCTCTCACCCACCAACACCCGTCGTATGGTCCTCTTCGAACCCTCCGGCCCGATCTGCTCCATCTCTCTCCCCAGATCCAACGTCTCCCGTCTTACAAGCATAGCAGGCCTCCTGAATAACGGCCACCCCTGCGTAACCTTGAATGCTTCAACAGTTCTCAATTGGACCACCACCTGGTCTGGTATTCCCAGAATCTGTCCCCGCGTCCGTTCATCGATCATCGACTCTGCACTGAAATCCCGCAAGCCTTGCACCTCTAATGCATTGGTATTACTAAGTACGATCCTCTTCCGGAGAGCTTTCCGTTCGCCAATGGCTGGTCTCCTGCTCCGATCAAGCTTTTGGACCTTGTCTTTCTTTTTGGTGAAGGTCCGCTTTACGCCCCGCTCATTCTTGACGGCCGTGACTACACCGCCTTTTTTCTTGGGCTGTAGAACGAGTAGAGGCGCGCTGGTCGAGAAGGGGGCCATTGAGGAGGGGAGGATGATCCATGGCTGCTGTACGGGTCGGTGAGAGAGAAGGGCTGCATCTGAGGCCTTGGTGAGACATCGCCAGCAGGTCTGGAAGCTCATTCTCGTAAATTATATAGACGCAAGAGCTCGAACTGGGAGAAATCTATCAGCAATCATAGAACATAGTTTCAAGACGCCGCTTTAGTGGGAAAGAAGATGCGGCTTAAAGCGGCTCTCCATCCAGACGTGAAAAGTTTCCCTCCACATATCGATAGAGGATCACAACACATACATGATTTCCTCCTCAGCTCAATTGAAACTCAACGAAGATGGCAGACTCAGCTACGGAAGTCTCACAAACATCTCCAGCCAACATACAGCCAAAAACAACCACCACAAAACTCGATAAATCGTAAGCCCCACGCCCACCTCCTCAAAAACATACAACTGACAACGCCCCCAGCGCAATCACAGTAACAAAACCCATCCCCCACACCTTCGACCTCGGCAACCTCCTCTGCAACGACACCAACCCCCTCCCCCCAACCCCCACCAACGACCTCCTCACAACCACCGCCCGCGACTGCGCCCAATCCCTCATAAACCAACTCCTAACAACCTGCCCCATAAAATCCCACCAACAAAGCGGCCTCTCCATGACCCTCCCCCCACCCACAACCCCCCTCCCGCGCGAGAAACCCCTCCCGGCAGCGAAACAGGCGACGAAATGGGAGAAGTTTGCGAAGAAAAAGGGCATCAAGGA
>JAABUL010004626.1_pt1 | contig 18139 bp, 32 predicted proteins | sample 5559151 | NCBI WGS metagenome assembly JAABUL01 (sample SAMN10711876, study PRJNA513368) | rock metagenome | isolation source: Antarctica rocks | place: Antarctica: Victoria Land, Pudding Butte sud | reverse complement strand
TCCAAAGCAGGCCCTTCCCCAGGTGTGGCTGCTGAGCCCTACCTGCATGGGCGCCATGCCGATGTGCGGCGCCTGCCCCGTGAACAGCTGCCAGGCGATGACGCCGAAGCTGAACACCTGCGTGTGGGCGCAGCACAGAAGCGTCACCGCCTCGTTCAGCAGGACAGCGTGCAGGGGATGACGCTGCTTCCGAGTTCCGCGCCCACGCTGCCGTCAGCGCCCGCCAGCGCCGCCGCGATGGCGCCGCAGAAGGCTGCGCAGTCGGACTCTGACGCCGGTAGCGGGAACGCGACACAGGAATCGACCAGCTCGAACTGCGACGGGAGACGCACTGTTTGAGCTCATGACCTGCTGATACATGTTTGTCTTCGGCAGAATGCAGCGAAAGTCTGCACTGCTGATTTGCAAGCACACGGCAGACTTGCCGACACAGGCATTGCAGCTGCTCTCCATGTGCACGGTGATCATTGCCACAGCTGGGTTCTTCCCTGCCGAGACTTGGACCCGAGGCAGTTTGTGCAGCAACAGAAAGTGATGCCGCTCCCGCAGGGAACCTCCGGCAGGGAACCTCGACTGCAAGCCGGCATCAATGCAGCCTCACCGCGGCGCCCGGGTCGCCGCGCAGAGACGGCCACAGTGCCGCGCTGGCGGCGGAGAGCGGCAGCCCCGTTCGCCCATCCGGCACCGCCAGACCCTAGAGTACACGACAGCGCGGCGTCACGTGCCACGTCATGAGCCGTGTGTTGCGCCAGGGAGCTCAGGTGCCGGGCAGCTCGAAAGCCTGATGATGCCAAGGGGCAGCAAAGAGGAAGCCGAGAGACAGCCTCGTGTCAGTCTGCGACACAGTGTAGGATGCGGGTGTCAGGGTGCACCTGCAGCTTCAGGTCCTTAGCCGCGATGCCGCCGCCGGCGACAATGTAGGCCAGATCCGCCGTTCCGCCAAAGTCCAGGGTGGCCTGCTGCCCCCGCTTCGTCGACTCTGCATGGCGACATCCACACGTTACCTCTGCAGACGCAGTCCGATCGGGGCGCCGTGCCTGTGCAGAAGGCACTGCTGGGACAGTGCAGCATGCGTCATCATCGCCTCTTCCGTGCTTCCGTGTCGCCTCATGCGTCCGTGAACACGTGTTTACCAGACCGCAGGGAGACACTGCGTCCGCCGCCGACCACGGCAGCGGTGCGGAAGTCGCGAGGGTCGACCACCACCCTGCCTGCAGCACGGGTGCTGACCGGTTGGCAAGAGGGTCTTGAACAATTGGATCTGGATGGGCCCTACGTCATGTGAAATGGCATCTTCATGACGCCCTTGGTGGCGGGCGCTCGTGTTCCGCTGCACCTGCCTTGGGCAAGGCAGTGCCTTCATAAGAACACCAGCGTGCCTGCTGTGTAGGTACACTGGTATCCGATAGCCCTCACGCAGACGGCGAAGTGGATCGGAAAGCTAGGCACAAGCAGTTCCGGAAGCACACCTCGGATGGCGACTTCCGCGACGTTTTCGTTCCTCAGGGACCGCGCGAGTCCCGCGCTGTCTGTCACGACGACCCTCACATTCTCTGCTCCAATCCCAGACCCAGTCGCCGGCAGCAGGAGCAGCAACAGCAGCATCGGCAGTGTGTGGCGCGTCATGTCACCGGCCCCTACTCACAAGCGCCATGACGCAGGCGCCTGCCATGCTGCTGCAGGCCGTGCCGCGACGGGTGTAGCTCAGCGGGCTGACGCGGCGCAGGCCTGTGTCCTCCTTACTAAACCCTGGGGACAACTGCAAAAAGTGCACCCACAAAAGTGCGCAAAATCACAAGCGAGTCCACGTCACGATCTCGATGCTGTTTACTAAGCGACTCCAAGATCGTTGTTGCAGTGAAAATCACCGTTCAGCCGTCCGTATTCGGAAATCTTCCTGTCCCACAGCCGGTTTCCGTCACAAAGAGTTCAACTCCCGCCGGCCACGGACGGAGCAGTTTATGAGGGTGAATCTGTCGTTCTCGTGCTTTGTCGGTGAAGAATTGCGGTGTACCTCAGTCGCTTGCCGGCGCCTGTATACGCTCATTCTCTTTACGTTCAGATTGACTTGAGTCTGTCCCCTCCAGCCGCCAGCTGCGCGGCACTCCTACTTGCCGTAAATTCCACCGCCCGCCCTCCCTGATAGCCGTTCCTCCTTGCGTAGCCAATGTGCTTTCGGTGCGGACTCCCTGTTCCTGCGAGCTCTTCAGCCCACGAGCATACACCAACGGCAAGCAGCGGCCAGCATGCTCGATACGTTGCCCAGGCCACTAAAACGAAGCTGGTCCCAGGTTACGACTGCTAGGACGACACAGCTTGGTGCGCCTGCGGGGCACGAATCTTGCCGGATCGCGGTTTCCCGACATGGTTCTCCTGCTGCTGGCCGCAGAGCCCGGGGGGGGGGGGCACGGGCGCGAGTACACGTGCATCTGTGTGCATTTCGGCGAAGCTCCTAGCAAGAGGTGCGCTGGCTGTTACTCCCAGTGCCTGCGAACAAGATCACATTGTTTTCCTTCGTGCTGGCTTGGGTGTGCCGGCCTGTGTTCCAGCTTACTTCAGCTCAGCTCATACCTACCTGCACATCTTGATCAGGGCAGCTCTGCCCTGTGCAGACAGGCACCCCACTATGTTGGATGCACACGCGCTCGAAGCCCTGCACAGCACTCTTGACCTTGCGTTCTACTGGCATGTAGGCGTTGCGAACCACAGCGCCGATATGTTTGGAGCGCAGCTGGCACTTGCCGCGCCGCCCAGGTAAATGCCGCAGGCAAGGCAGACGGCATGGACTTTGCTGGCCAACGGCAGGGCTCGTCGGACATCAGCAGCGACACGACCAGCCACCCGGCGGCCGGCGTGCACGTGCGAGTGGTCGTTGCGGCGGCCGCCGCCAGTGCCTTCGCTACTAGCAGCTTGCATGTCGGCGGCGCCGGCGCCTGCATTAGGTTTTATAGTGCAGCACACGCAATGCTTCGCGGGCAGCAAGCGGCGTCAGCCGAGGCGGCAGCACTCACAACATATGCACCATTCACATCGGAGCGAGCTCGCAGCTCTCAGCCACACAAGCAAAGGTATATGCCGCGCCGCGGCAAGGGACACTCACGTCAGACTTGCGGGACATGCGGCCATCGGCGAGCAGCTCCGGCGGCATGTAGGCCATAGTGCCGAAGCTCTTCGTGGAGAGGTGGCTGCGGTTCAGGTCCAGCATGCGTGCCAAGCCGAAGTCCGTAAGCCTGCGGCAGAGAAGGAGGTGAAAAGGTGAACGGGTAGCTTCAATTCCTCCGTTTTTTGCCACAAGCCTTTTTTTGAACAGGTGGCTGCGCTTCAGGTTCAGCATGCGCGCCAGCCCAACGCAATCCTGCGGTCTGCGCAAGGAACGAGATCTGAAACAAGTACGAGCTTTGTTTTGCGCAGGTCAGGGTTTAAGATCGGTACAATTCCGCAGGGGTTTAGGGTTTAGGTTCAGGGGTGATCCCGCAGGCTGCTCTTAGCCATGCTGGAGAGTCGCCCAGAGAGTCTTCCACGAGCCAGGGCTGGCAAGCATGGCCAAATGAATCGTCCCTGCACAGGGACAGCGGGCTGCTGGACAGCCGGGAACGGAGCGCCGCAAAAAGCAGCCTGTGTCTGGCCGCGAGAGGCAGCAGCGCATTCATGGCCCGATCACGCATGCAACTTCTGCGATGCTACACCACATTCCTGCAACGGAAAATGCAATCTGACATGCGCAGACGCGCAAAGTCTCTGCTGCTGAGGCGCACTTGCAGATGAAGCCGCGGGAGTCGGTGACGGTGGACTTGAGTAGCGCGTTGGCCGGCTTTAGGTCGCCATGCACCAGGCCCAGGGAGTGCAGGTACTGCATGCCGCTGACAATATCCAGCAGCGTGCGGTACACGCTCATCTGCACGACAAAACCATGAAATGATGAATAGCGTCGTGGCATGTCTTCCAGTAAGGATACAAAAAGGGCTTTCAGGCCAAGGCTGTGCAGGTGCTGCATGCCGCACACGATGTCCAGCAGCGTGCGGTACCTAGTGCGGTCAGCATTCAATGTCAAATGTAGTGTGACAGCATGCGTCGAGACGGGGCTGTTGTGCAGGCGGGCAGGCGGCGGTGGCGGGCGGGTCCTACGGCACATGCCGCGCAGGCTTGTTCAGAAGAACATTTGAGATGGTGCGAAGGCCGCACCATGTCCAGCTGGCTCCTGTCGGAGCGCCGCTGGAAGCGCTTCGCCTGGATGGCCTCCTCCAAGTTGCCGCGGTCCGCATACTCCAGCAGCATCCACGTCTCGACGGTGCCCTGCCGCGGCGGAAAATATTATTCTGACCAGACAAAAGTAAATTATGCTTATGCTGGTTGTTGCCGCGGTCCGCATACTCCAGCAGCATCCACGTCTCGACGGTGCCCTGCGGCGGCAGCACAACTAGTGCAGCACAACAGGTGCTGACAGCTGATATACTATGTGCCAGCTCAGCATTCCAGCAGTCTCCAGCAGTCTCCAGGCTGCCCTGCGGCGGCAGAAGAACCTCAAGTAACACCGTCAAAGGTGGTGATTGCCTGGCTGTCCGGCCACCACACTGATGCTGATGGTTGCCGCGGTCCGCATACTCCAGCAGCATCCACGTCTCGACAGTGCCCTGCGGCGGCATGAGGATGTGTTGTAGAAGGACCCAAGCTGGCTGCTGCCTGGCTTCGTTCAGAAGCGCAAGCCAGTGCTGGTAGGTGCCGCAGCCCGCACACTCCAGGAGCAACCACATCTTCATGGCAACAGAAGGACCTTTCTATAGGAGGACCAAGAGCTGGGCGTTGCTGCCTTTCCGTAACCCACACTAGTGCTTGCAACGGGACGCGGGATGAAGAGGTTCGGGGTGGACAGTCGCAGCCTGCCAGGCCTGCCACTTCACAAGGGAGGGGTTGTGCACGAAGCTCTGCCTGTCACGATTGAGCAGTTGGAGCAGGCGGACGCAGGCGCGCGTCAGAATGGTTCGAATCTGAGGAAGAAAGAAGTGAGTATAATTACCAAAGCCCATTTAAGCCAGGTTCAACTTCAGTTTGCCAACTCAGACTTTTGCTTACAGAGATGTTGTAAATTTAATATTTTCAATTTAGCAGTTGTAGAAACACTTTTGTCGTAAACTCAAACAAAAAAATCCAACTAAAACGAAGCCGCTTGGGCGCCTCCGCGGAGGTTCGACGCAAAGCAGCCGCGGCTGCGAAGCGCAATGGTAGACGCACCTCGCTGCTGGAGGTGCCCTCAGTGGTGGTGGCGGCGGTGGCGGCGGTGGCGACGCTGATGGGCAGGCTGTCGATGCTGCCGGTGGCGCTCTGCTGCCGCGCCTGCAGCGCAGCATATTGTCCATGAACACAAGGGACTAACGGGATAACAACACCCCGAAAGGACTCGCACAGCCCACAGGAGACATGGGTCGCAGTTCTGCAGCGTGATCGCCGGTTGCGATGTGTGCAGTGTGGAACTTGCAGCATGCATCGATGTTTGCGCATGTCAATGTAAGACAACACAAGTGGGAGCACACCGCTGCTGATGCCGGCGCCACCGCCTCCGCCAGCGAGCTGCCAAAGCCGCCAAGCACAGCCTCAGGGTCGTCAAGCACCTGGAGACAGCGCAGCAGCAGCGAGGGTGGGTGCGACGAAGCTGTTGGCGGTGGGCTTGAGGCGACGCTGAGAAACCTGCGCAGAGGCTTTCAAAGGCGGCCATCAAAGCTGCAGTCAGTCAGGTAGATGGCGTCTGCCTTGCACGCTGGCACGCACAGCTGTGGGAGTTCCGACAGGTAGACGGCGGGCAGATTTCTGTTGGCGTAACCCTCAAACGCATGCGGGCGGAGCCATCGGGCCCTTCGTCGAGCCGCAGGGCCACCTGAAGCTTTGGCATGTCCCACTCGCCGCTGCCACCCGCTTCCTGCTTCCTGCCGCCCGCTCCCGGCAGGCCGCCGCCGAAGGCTGCAGGTGTCTGCTGCGGCGCACTGGCGGCGTCCTCGCTGGCCAGGCGTGCCTCTGCAGACACCAAGCTTTGCCTGGTCCCGGAGCTGATGTGTCAAGATTTGTAAGTTGCATTAGATTTGTAATCAGATTTGTAATTAGATGTGTAACTTGCATTATCTGCAGGTCTGGCCCCTGGGCATTGACAGACATGCGTTGCAGCCACAGGAGCTGCGGGATGGCGCATGGCGGCACAGCCAGCCTCTCGCGTGCTGCAGGTCCATGGCCCTTCCCGCGCAAAAGGGTGTTTGTCAGGACCTTCGGATGAGTGGCCGGGCGGTGGAGTGTCTGGCAGCATCAGCGACGCGGTGCGCTCGGGGCCGCTGCCGGAGGAGGAAGCCAGAGGGAAGCCCTCCGCATCAGTTGAGCCCGGCGTCCGGCTGATTTGAACGGTGGCGATCTTGTAGCACGCCGTCTGCAGGTTCAGGCCACAGTCGGAGCATCAGCGGTGCGTGGCAAGGGGCGCACAAGGGCCATTAAGCGCGGCAGGCAGAAGCAGCATCAGCAGCAGCGGCGGCGGCGGCGGCGGCGGCGGCGGCAGCAGCAGCGCCAGCAGCAGCAGCAGCCGCCCAGCCAGGCAGTAGCAGCAGCAGCAGCGGCGGCGGCAGCAGCAGCAGCAGCAGCAGCAGCAGCCCAGCCAGACTAAGCAATGGAATGAGCACCACGTTGGGGTGCGACACGGAGGCGGCCAGCAGCGACTCGCGGGCGCCCTCGATGATGTCCGCCTTGCCGCTGGAGCCGCTGTGCTCCACCACCTTGATGGCCACCAGCGCGCCCTTCCAGCGCCCCTTGAAGACCTTGCCGTAGGAGCCCCGACCCTGGGGGGGCAAGCAGGATGTGGGGTTGAGGAACAGGCGGGATTAATGAGCTTGAACCACGTCGAACCACCCCATGAATCACACTTGCCGCAGCCCTCGTCGACGGCGTGATGCCAACAACCAGTGCAGCAGGCGGCTGCTGCTTTAGCAGCAGCAGCGCGGCATGGTTATGGAGTAGCGGCAGGATGGTTTTGGAGCAGCAGCTTGCAGCAGCGCACGCAGCAGTGCGGCCACAGCGTGCTGTCAGGGTGCTGCAGCGGCAGCAGGGTGGTTGATTCCACTGCAGCAGCAGCTGTCTGAAGCGCAGCACAATGCGGGGCAAAGCATGAAGACACCCATTACGCCAGGAGCGCACGCACCAGCTGAGGCCCCAGCTCGATGCCCTCCAAGCCGCCCTCTAGCCGCATTCTGAGTAGGTAGCCGTGATGGTCGCCCAGTCCGTCCCCCGAGCGCATCGCCGCCTCCGAAGCCGTCCTCAGGCTGCCGGTGAGGCTGTCGCCGCCGTTGCCGCGCTGGGGCTGAGGCCACAGTAAGGCTCCGTCAAGATAGCATGCAACATGCGCCACACAGCAGGGCAGGGTTGCGACACGTGCTCCTCAGCGCAGCTGCAGACGACGGCGCACAGATGCTGTGCGTGCACAATTGCAGGCGGGGCGGCTGCAGGGCTATGCAAACCCCAAAAAGAATCCCAGCAGCCCAGGCATGCGTGCTGCGCTCGAGAGTGAAAACACCGTTCGGGATCTCGAGCTGAACAATTTTGAGCCGCGCATCAGCAGTGTGGCAGAGAAGGCCGAGACAAGCGCCGCATTGCCAGGGGAGGGGGTAGTTCCTCCGCACCGTCTGCATCAGCGTGTCCGGGCTGGGCAGCGACATCTGAGAACTGTCAGCGGAACTGTGGTTGAGCGTGTAGCTGCCCGGCTGCATTTCCGCCTGCACATGGAGCACAATGGCATTGACTGAGACTGGCACGATTGCAGCGCTCTGCAGCAGCTGCTGCTGCTGCTCCCTGCCGCGCTGCGTTTGAAGTTAGCCTACAGCTCTGACGAAGCTGCCAGCCAGCCCAGGCACATGTTGCAGCTGCAGTCGCCACGGTTGAATGCGCATACAGCGCAGCGACGTCCACCATTCGTCAAGCCGTAGCTCAGCCATTCATGAAGCCGATTTGCAGAACCAACTGGCAGGAGCTGCATCGCAGACTTCAACAGCCACCCGCAGCAACCCGCGGAATCGAGCCGCAGATCTCACCAGCAGTGCCGAGTCGACCGCCTCGTCTATGAGCTTGTCCACCGCACACCTTTCCCGCTCGGCCTTCTGCCGCAGCCGCCGCACGTGCGCCACCCACCAAGCGACCGTCAGGCCCTGCAAACGAAGGGTGGGAGTTGGTTTCATGACCAGTCGGCGCTGGGTCCCCTCAAGCCTTGCAGGGCTGCTCCTGCCACACAGGTTGCATTTGAAGGCCTCTCGGAGGGTCGCAACGCTTGACGTGAGGACAGACAGGCCGCCCAAACTATGTGGAATGTGAGGCCGCCAGGCGTGGCTTCGCCAGCAGACACACTCGGCATATACCAGGTGCATGGTGTCATGGAACCAGCGTCAGCACGTGTTGCTCCTCACCAGCAGCAGAGCTAACAGCGCGGACTGCATCCCATGCACCAGGGCGGCATGCAGGGCTGGGCGCGGGACGCTGCAGCTGGTGCCTGCAACAACAGGAAGGAGCCAGGCAGCCATATTGTGCAGCATCTGTCGAGCGCCATATTTGATGTGCAGCAGCCAGTGAGGCTGCCGCTCGCAGGCTGCAACCTCATAACTGTCCCGCGTGCTGACATTGAGGATGCACTCGCGATGAGCGGGCGGGCGTGTCAGCGGGCGCCCTCTCTGCCCTGCCAGCTTTGTAGCTGCCATCTTGTCGCTGCCAATGCGGCTGCTGTCCTGCGCCCACAGGCACTACGAACATCTCGCTCCACAAGCACGTGACAGGGCGGGAGGAGCAGCTGCGGCAGCATCGGGAGGAAATTGCCGTACTGCGCGCCCAGCGTGCGGCCCTGCAGCGGGTGGCGCCGGAATCTTTGATGCCAGAAGGCAGTGAACCGCTTGCCGAGGTGTCGCTTTCAGTTTTGAGATGCGTTACATGAAACTGGAAGAGAGCATTGCTTTCGTATCTGCTGCGCCGTCTCTATGCCGACAGCCTGCCTTGCACCTTCGAGCTGGGCGCACCCTGTGAAGCTGGCACAAGGGCGAAAACCCCCTGCGGATTCGATGTGCCAGCCTTTTAATACAGCATCTTTTAAGCCTGCCACCCTTCTGTTTGCAGGGCGCCAATGTTGAAGCAGAGGCCCTGCTCGAGGACCAGCAGCAGCAACAGCAGCAGCCGGCAGCTCAGGTCATAGGCGGAGGTGGCTGGATTGCGTTCATGGGCCGGAGCGCCGGCGGCAGCGGCGATGCCAGCAGGAGCCATGCTGCTGCGGGTGAGGTTGAGGCGGCGGCGCGAGCGGATGCAGCGGCGGCAGCAGCCCGCCATCGAGCAGTGCAGGTGCAATCAGGGGACGGCAGCAGCAGCTGCAGGAGCGCGGGCCTGACGGCGGCTGCCCAGGCGCCACAAGAGTTGGCGGTCCCCACAGCAGGCTCGGCGCCGCCGTCGACGGCGGAACTTGACGCCCTCATCGCACAATACACTGCCGGTGCCGCCGCATCGCCGCCCGGCGGCCGCGGCGCGTCTCAGGACAGCCGCATGCAGTACCCTGGCTCCCTGCGCCTGGCATCTGCGCCGAGCGGGCTGCAGATTTGCATCGCCGGGGCGGCGGCGGCGCCGCAGCTGCCGCCGCCGCCGCCGCCGCAGCGGGCCTGGCCGCCCCATGAGCCGATGTGGCAGGACAGCACTCTGAGCGTCATTGAGGAGGCTGCCAACCAACAGGTAGCATTCCAGCCCCATAAACATCCCAGGACAGAATGTTGGTTCCTCTCACTGCAACATGGCTTGATCCAAGTGCGCAAGTCGCCTTGGTCCACTGACGTCCATTGTGAATCCACTGTTGCGTGCATGCCGCCGCTGCTGCACTTCCGGCATGGTGTTGCTGCCATGCGCAAGTCGCAGATCTGCTGCCTGCCCTGGTGCAGGCGTTTGCAGCGGATCTTATGGCGGCAGACATGGACGACATGACCGACATGTTGGGCTGCTTCGCAGCTGACGCCAGCACCTTTCCCGGCCTGGGACAGCAGTGAAGCGCCGCCTGCAGAGTGCTGCCTGCCTGCCTCAGGTCGTTGAACCTGGGGCCTGTTACCCGCCGCCGCCGGCGCCGTGTTACAATAGCATGCATCGTGTAGCGGCGCCGGCGGCGGCCAACAGCCGCCTGGGGGAAGCTGCGCTGCCAGGGACCCATTCTTAAATGCAATATCTTGGAACACAGCAAGTATCGCAGCCGCGGACGGTAGCAGTCTGGCCTGACCGCCGGCCATCAGCAAGCGCCGTTGTGGGTCTGCCCCGCTGCGCAGGCCCCAGCGCCACAGTCCCTGCGCATGGAGGCAACACGCTGCTATTGCCTCTATCTCTGTCAGTCTCGCTGGGGGTCAATGACATATAGCCGGCTCTCCCATGGGACCCTGTCACTAAAACTCATCCGGCAGCTGCTCATCACTCTTCTTCTGTTCGGTACTGACCGTTCCTGTGTTCAACCCACTTCGGTTGGGTTTAGGGTTCGGTTGGGCTCTGGCATTTTTGCTTCTGTTCCGTTCTTCTTCAATTCACATAGCAGTGCAGCGCAGCGAGTGGATTTTGTCCGCTCTCAGCAGCCTTCAAGGCTGCTGAGAGCTAAAGGCTTTAGAGTTTTTGCGGGGCCAGCCGTCAGTGCAGCTGCCTCGAAAGACATCAGAGGCAGCCTGATTGCGAGGCTGCCTGCAGCAGAGACCGTGGCCGCTGCAACAAGCGCGCTGTTTGCGGCCTCGGTCGCATCTGTTGATTTTATAGTATGAAGCAAGTGACGCGTCAGATGTGGCGGCGTTGGCCGCGAGCATCACACTGCTGATGGCCAGCGCGCGTTGGCACATATGGGCATCTGCTGCTTTCAGCAAATGACGCACGCCGCTGCCTGCATGGCAGCCGTTTCCAACTGTAGCATTCAGGGGAGGCTGGCCGCGATTCCGCAGCAACGGCCAGCAGTCAGGCAGCATGGACTTGTGGCAGTCTGCATCACTTCAAGCTTAGTTTTTGGTTTATGTTTATTTCTGTATCCTGGACATCCGCATCAGAGTATGTAAGACAGGCATGATTACCTGTTGAAAACACCACCCAGCACATCATCTACTAGTAGTGCCGCTGTGATGCTGATATCTAGAAACAAGAGATACGTGAGCGCAGATGTGGATGAGCGTCACAAACAAACGGTGATGGCGCGGTGGTCTGCTTGCACATTGCACCTTTTGCAAGGTCACACGGAGTCTCAGCCGTGAGGATTTAACTGCCGTGCTAGGCAGTGCTACCGCGCGCACGCTTTGGGCGGCCACCCGTGCAGCATATCAATCAGTGTGGCCCAATCTAGACACTGGAGCCGGACTTGCTTGTCGCATGCAGAAAAGTCTCTGCGCATGGCATTGTTGCCGCATGATGTTAGTGCCCGCTGCCGGGCACCTGGCTGCGGGCGGCCTGGCTGCCGCCGCCGCCGCCACTGGCGACACAACTGCCGATCGCCCTGTTGGAAAGTTCGCTCCTATATTTCAGCTCGTGATCCACGCTAAATCTGCATTTCGCTGGCTCAGCCCAGGAATTCGGAAGGGGACTATATGAAGCTTCGAGAAGGTTTGGATAAATGTTGATAGCGGCCGCCGACGTCAGCTTGATTGTCGTTCGCGATTGTACCTGGTCCACAGCCAGCGCTTCTCGACAGCACCCCTTGAAATCGAACCAGGGCTGATCACACTGCTGCGACGACGCGATAGTGGGCAGCGCCGATCTCAGGCGCCTCGACGTCTCCGCCTTCCCACCAGCTTCCGCCTCCGCAACCATGCCTGGCCTGGCGCCGGCCGCGTCGCAGCTGTACACAGTCGAATCCGGATCGCCTGCAGTCTCCTCCAGCCGTGTGCGTCAGTCTTATTGCAAGGTGCGCACTTTTCTGCGTGTCCTTCTCTGAGATGCAAAAGCGTGGTACGGCATTTGAGTAGCGGCTGACCGCAGTGCTCCACAGCATGTGTGTGGCTCCCACGTTGCCTCTTTACCGTCTTGAAACCATGCTGAGCAGCGCGGCACGAAGTGTCATGACTTACGAAGCGCATGAGCTGGCAAATATCTTTTGCCACATTCCTGTCCGAACGCAGCGCAGAATGAGGCGGGTCCTTGACAATTATGCAGAATGCTCGTTTGTATGGATGAGACGCCAACAGACGCATAGCGAGAGATGCGTGTAAACAGCCCAGAAGTGCAAGCTGCGCTTTTCACAGGCTGTACGAGGCACAGCCCAGCGCATGCTTCCACGAAGACGCTTGTCAAACAGGTTCATCGAGTTTCGCGGCTGCTCAAGACATCCTGACGCCGATTGCAGAGCGCGGGGCTGCGTTCACGCGAAGCGGACACGTGCGATCGCGAGAGACCTCCCTGCAAGAGGTCCGTGCTTTTTCAGCCAATTGCGCGGGAGCCTTGAAATGCTGCTGAACGTCCTGTGGACACAGTGCCATGCTGAGATATAATCCGGTTTGCAACGGGCTAGGCAAGCCTCGGCGGCATCGTTTGCACCTGTGACCATTCACACAGGCAAGACGGCCACTGCTTGGCTGCAGGAGCCGGACAACTGCCTCCGGGACGAATCCGGCACAGTCGCCCGCCACCAGCCAGGCCCCGCCTGCCGCCCAGGGGTATCAGCAGCTGCCGCCGCTGCAGCCTGGAAATGCGGCACCTGGCGTCGACGCCCAGGCGGCCATTGCGCTGCCGGCACTCGGCATGGCCATGAGCGCCGTCAGCGGCAAAGCGGCGCGCAGTGAAGCTGGCGGCATGCTGCGGCAGTGCTCGGGGTCGGCGGGCTCGGACTACAGCAGCACAATGCACTGCATGGGCGTGCATGTGGTCGTTGCCGGCGGCCACGGCGGCGGCGGCGGCGGCGCAAGCAGCGGCATCAGCCCGCGGCCGCCGCCCGCGACGGTCAAGATCGAAGGCATGCCCTCCGCAGCAGGCCACGCCTGCGTCAAGCTCGAGACAATCCCCGCCGTGACCGGGCTCATCTCGGCTCCGCCCTCGTCAGTGGCGCAGCTCGGGCGCATGCCACCGATGCTGGCGTCCCGGCGGGCGGCAGCCGCTCCGGCGGCGCAGCGGCGGGCCGCCGCCATCCGGCAGACGGCGCTGCAGTGCAAGCAGCGGCGGCGCGCCCACCTCGCCTCCCTGGAGCAGGACGTGCAGCAGCTATCGCTGCGCAGTCGGGAGCTGCAGGGCCATCTGCACGGCCTCGCCACCAATGCCGGCTCCCTGCGTGTGTTTCTCACTGTCCACGGCCTTGCTGCTCACTGTGCAACATGCTTGGAGGGGCCTGCAGTAAAAGAAACAAAATATGAAGCAGAAAGGTTGCATATGTCAGGTGGCGCGGCAGGCAGCAGCTGATGCAGCTAAATATGCTCTTTGTACCTTTGTTTTTCTGTTTTTATTTGTGCTTGAGTTTTGTTTGTTGTGTTTTGGCTCGTGCATTGCATCTTTTGGGACACACTCGGGCACCCGACCAGCCCAAAAAGCCTCACGGAGCAGCTGGTGGTTTCACGGAATGTCAAGCCTGGAGGTGCGTGGCACAATGTGGACCGGCAGGCTGACGATTTTTCGCCCCCCCCTTCTGACGCCGCCGCCGTGCCCGCACCCCTGCAGGTGCCACCAACAACGCGCTGCACGCGACGGTCGCGGGGCGCGAGGCGCAGCTGCAGCGGCACAGGGATGACATCGCCGCGCTGCGCGCAGAGTGCGCGGCGCTGCAGCAGCAGGCGCCGGCGTCTGCCGCGGCGGCGGAGCTTGAGCCGCCCGCCCCGGCCGGCGGCGGCGCCGCGCCCGCCGAGGTGCTGCAGACGGCGCCCTCCCCAGTACTCCCATTCCCTCATCTGCAGACCTGAGAGGGACTGGCTTGTTTGAGACATAGTCGACATTGCTGGATGTGCAGGAAGGACGGCGTTGCTGGCTCGCTGCCAGCCAGGTGCACCCGCCATGCCCTCGTCAGACACAGGAGGCGGCGGCCTTACCTGCGCCTTGGGCAGCTGCTCACACATTTCTCACCATGCGCTCGCAGCATGCCGACCTGTCGCCTTCCCCTTCTTCTGCGCCTGCACCCTCGCCCTCGCTACCGCATTCGCCTTCGCCTTCCGAGACCCGCGGCCACGCCGCGGCTGGCGAGCGCGAGGCCGGGTGCCAGCCACTTGCGGCGGCCGCCGCCGCCGTCGTGGGCGCCGCCGCCTCGTACGCCGCGCAGCGGCAGGCAGAGGCGCGGCAGGCAGAGGCGCAGCAGCAGGACGAGGAGCAGTTGGCAGACCAGCTGCTGCATGAGCTGTTTGCAGGGCAGCAGCAGGGGGGTGCCGCGGAGGCTGCCGCGGATTGCGGCGGCGGGTGGGAACGCTTCATGGACTGGAGCGGCGGCGGCTTGGAGCCGGCTGTGGCCGATGGCGTCAGCGGCGGCGGCGCCTCGCACTCTAGCGGCGATGCCGGCGGCTCGTGTCGCGGCAGCGAGACGGCGCAGCTCCTGAGCAGCGCCATCTCACTGGAGGGAGGGGACCCCGGCATGAGTGTCGAGTCGGCGGCGGCGGCGGCTGTGCAGCCGGCGGCAGCAGGCGGGTTCTGCCCGTGCGCTGCGGTCATGCAGTCGGGACTCGGCAGTGGCGGCGGCGAGGGCGTGTGCACCCAGGGCGCACACCGCAGCGCGGCCTTCAGCGGCGCCGGCGATGCAGTGGCGACGCCTGCTGCCATTGCAAAGCTGCAGGCGTCGCATGCGCCGATGCCGCCTGCCGCCGCGGCCTGCGTCACTGACGCGGTCGCCGGCCCGCCGCTGCCGCGGCTGCTGATGCTGCGGCCACCGCCCGGCGGCGCCTTTGCCGTGGGAACGGCTCGACATTTGGCGGCGGCGACGCGGGCCGGGGCGGCGCCGCTGACGTCGGCGCAGCTCGACGCGCTGATCGCGCACTACACCGCGGGCGGGGCGCCGCCGGGCGGCCGCGAGCGGCCATCTGCCGGCGCCGGCACCACGCCCGGCGCCGGCACCCTGTGGCTGGCGCCAGCGCCGTCGGCGCTGCAGATCCATATTGCAGGCCAGTGCCAGCAAGCGGCGGCGGCAGCGGCGGCGCAGGTGCACTTTGGCGAGGACCTGCAGTGGCAGGCGAGCAGCAACATAAGCATCATGGAGGAGGCCGCCGCCCAGCAGGTGGGCTGCCTGCCCGTCCTTGTGGATTTTCCTTCAGAAAGCTTTTGATCCGTTCCTGCCCCGTCAGCAAAACGTTCGAAACCCTGGATCTAAGGTTCCCATCAGCTGCGTCCTCTGGCCCCGGATGGCGGGCGTCAGTTCGTGGCCGCGGTGTTGTCAGTGGAACAAGCACGCAATAGAGTACACAAGTCTTCTGCGGTAGAGATAGCCAGATTCGACCATAGCCCCTGACTCCTTACATCACCAATGTGTCGCAGGTGTTTGCGGCCAGGCGTCCGTCCATAAGACTGGATCAGATGGAGAACATGTTCGAATATATCATCGCCGACGGCAGCCGCTTCCCCGACCTGGACCAGTGAAACTCAGTGGAAGATGGGTGACAACTCCAGCACCGGGCGCACTTGCCGAATGCCCCGGGATGCCCTGGGGCAAAAGAGTACAAAGGCTTCAAGAAGCAGCGCAGCAGCAACCACGACTGGGAAGCAGCATCACGGCTCGAAAGCGACACGCAGGGCCGGGCCTGAACCCTCTGAGCGGCTGTGCTGCCAGCTGGGCGCAAGCGACGGCCGCGCGGCGGCAATGACGGCCGGCATCGGATTGGCTCGCTGGCGGCGACAGTGGCGCAAGCCGCCCGCTCTACTGGGCGGCGGCAATGGCCGGCATCGGAATGGCTCGAATGGATCGACAAGGCTCGAAAGGAAATAAGCATCAGCACACAGCCGAGGCTTGGCAGGGTTGCATCCCGCCGAGCTCACGGCACACTTTTTGTTTTGCGCCAGTTTCCCGGCCACAAAGACTTGGCCCATTCTGAGGTTATCGCATCTGATCGCATCTGGTCTGAGGTGGTGCGACCTTATTTGATGTGTTCTGTTTTGTTCTGATGTCGTCGTTACAGCACGGCGATGGGGACGGTCCATGCCTAGGCATCTGATTCTGCAGTTATGTGGGTGACGGCGCCAGTTGCTGTCAGTTCCTGCCGGCAGTGTTTGGGGTGGGGACATCGCCTGGAGATTCGATTGGGATTCGGCATCGCCTGAAGATGCACATCACGGCCTGTCGCGGGTTGGCTCCAGCATGGCGGATGTCTTGTGGTTTTTCCACTGCGGCTGGAAAGGTTTTCTGTGTGGAAATCCCGCATCGGCCAGCATAAAATTGTGCTGCTGTGGATTGTGTTGTGAAGGTGTGTGGCGTAGGACGCATATTATATGATGTTGATTTTGCTGATGTGATGAGATACAAATCATGCCTGCATTTCACTGCACATCTGGGCTTCCCTCGACCTCTTTGAAGCTGGCGTTTGCTGTGCACTTGGCAGTGATGAGATGTGCCTTTTCTGTAATCCGAATATGCCTCTTGGGGAGGTACCGGTGGTTTAGTGAGGAAATGCACTCCTGCTCGGGTTTTGTGTGGAAACCATGTGCAGTACCTCTTTTGGTTGGCGGCAGGCTGCAGATGTTCAGTGACCAGACGACGTGCTGAATACTGTCACACGACTCAAGATGGTCAGTGACCACACGACCTGCTGAGGACTGTCACACGACTCACGATGAGACAGCAAGCGCCAAAATCATCGATCATCATGCATCAAAATCTGCAAGGGGGCATAGTGCTAGCAATTCTAGAAGCCTCCTTGTAACCAGGGCCTGCGTGCAATTAGCGGAAGCCAGGAGAAGCGCAAAAGTCATTGGCAGGGACACGGAGCAATGTCCTTGTTGATATGGCGGCAGTTCCCTTGGAGTGAGGCACCGCTGCAGGGGGCTGCATCGGCTTTGCTGCCCCGTGCTGGAATGCTAGCTGCCACCCCTAGCAGGCTGCCGTGGCAGCACTTTGCTGACCCCTCGGCTCTGCCGCCTGCGGGTGGCGCACGCCATGCGGCCTGCCCGGGGACTGCACGCCGCGGCGGGGCTGCTGCAGCCGCCAGAAGTGGCAGCCTGCCACCAGCGGCAGGCCTGCCATGAATGGCAGCCTGCCGTCAGCGGCAGCTTGCCGCCAGAGACAGCTCACACCAGGCACGGCTCAAGCAGGCCCCTTCAACCGGTGCGGTTGCCGAAGAAATACTTGAAGGGCCACAGTCCTCGCAGCCCGGTCTCGTACTGGTGCTCGACGCCGGAGAGGTACTTCTCCGCGTCCTCCAGCTCCCGCGCAATTTCCTGCACAGCGGCACCATGTCACATTCGCGTGCCTGTCCAGTCGTGTTATTGTATAGGACGCGTCTCGTTCACACTGCCGCCCCACGCCCAACAGGTAGTGCTCCGCATCCTCCAGCTCTCGTGATTGAAGGCATGTCAAAACATACTGATCGAATTTGTCCAAGCTTATTGAGTTGTTCTTTTCGAAAAACAGAGGAGAATATAAACCAAGTGAAGTAATCAAGCCATGCGATCTCCTGCAGTGATGGACAAGAAGCAGAAATGTGGTTTGAGTGCCTATCCACTCATCGCCGGTGAGGTCCTTCGGCAGCTCCTGCTCCAGCACCGAGCAGCCGTGTGCCCAGGTTCTACAAACTTCGCAAGTGTTAGGATTTATTGGAAACCCGCACCTTCTCCTCGCCGGTGAGGTCCTTCTCCAGCTCCTGCTCCAGCACCGTGAAGCCCTTGCCGAAGGAGGTGACAAACTGACCCACGTCTTTCTCCGCCTGTGAAGCAAACAGATGTTCTGTCGCGTCGCACCGGAGGTGCGAGCGTATCAGCCTTGCGGAAATCGTCACGAACTGGCCCACGTCCTTCTCTGTCTGCCAGCGACAACACGTCAGCTGTAAACAGCGGCGCCCATCGTGTGTCTGCTGCTGCAGTGGCTGGTGTGCTGGTCAGAATGCAAGGGCTGCCAGGCGGCAGATGCCGGCTGTGGAGCGGCCCTAAACCCTAAACCCTAACGAGCGTCGCAAGGCGGGCGTCTTTTCTGCCCTCCACAATGCCCTCCCGCGTCTGGCATGCGGATGCATCTGCATGCTTCCCCACGCATGTGCGG
>JAABUL010004623.1_pt1 | contig 18147 bp, 5 predicted proteins | sample 5559151 | NCBI WGS metagenome assembly JAABUL01 (sample SAMN10711876, study PRJNA513368) | rock metagenome | isolation source: Antarctica rocks | place: Antarctica: Victoria Land, Pudding Butte sud | reverse complement strand
TCGAAGAAGTTACATCTATAATATTGCGACACTTCTTAATTAATAAAATCAAAAAAATCTTACAACAAGATTATAATTGTTTTCGAAAATTATAAGACAAATGTTTTCGTTAAGTTACATCGGCGATTCTCTTTTAGAATCTGACTGAATTGGATAAGACGAAAATCCTGAGTTCTAGTTGAATATTTGCTACATACTTGCAAGATTCTAGTAAGTTCGATTAGATCGATAGATCGACAATTTTTTGCGAAATTTTTTGTATTAAATAATATATTAGTCGATTGTCGATTAGCAATACAAGTTTAGATTGTTCGAATTAATCAAACAGATTATTATATTCGAATTCCGATATTAGATCGAACAAGTTTTATAATTTAGTACTATTAGTTAAGTCTATAAATATAGACTGCTCAAAAAATTTGCTTATATTAATATTTTTAGATATATTGTGCAATCTTTAATAGAATTGTAGTTATTGTTATATTTGCAATTTCTAAATTGCCAATTGTCTTTATAACATCTAAAAGTATATAAAGTTTAAAATCTATTTGTACTTTTTAAAAGCAAATATTCTCAATTTGCGCAAAGAATATTTCGAAACAAATATTATTTAACAACTATTAATAGAGTCTGTCTAGCAAGAACTCGAACAATATATAGTATACAAACAATTCGATTATATCGAAAATATAGATAATAGTAGTAACAAACAAAAAACAAAACAAAAAATCTATTTAATTTTTTCTTGTTTCTGACTTCTTGATTACTTGAATAGTAATTATTTTGTTTTTGTATTTTGTAAAAACTTTTCTAATTATATTTTTTTATTTTGCGATATCCGATATATATCAATTACTTTTTTTATTTAAAAACTCTCTATCAGTCTTTTTTTTAATAATATATTTCAGTTGTTAATTGCTCTTTAAGTCTAGTATCTTTTTAACAATTGTTCAATTGATATTCTTTTGTATTATCGAATATCTAAAATATTTCTCTTCTTTATTATATCGAACTATTATTTACTTGCAAGAGTCGTTTATTAGTTCTAATATTGTCGACTCAATATTCTGCAAGACTAGTAAGTTATATATATAATATTGTTAGAAAATATCAAAATATCTGAGATATTTCGATCTAAATAATAGATTTATTTTTTAATACTTGTTTGTTGTTTCGATCGAAAAAAGAGATAGAAAGCTGTATTGCAAAATGTTAGCTACTATAAGTATCGAATTTCTAGAAATATATCTTATTGTTTTCTTTATTGTCTGTTTTATTGCTGATAGACTAAAATAGCAATCAGCTTTCGATATTTGTTGCTCAGAACTATTTTATTTTTTTGCTATCTATATTGTTAGATTCTCTATTTTTGTTGTTTTTGCTAATCGAATAATTTTTAATCTCCGACAGACTATCGACAGATTTTGTAAACTAACAGCGTTAGTATAATTAGATAACTGTCGAACAACAATATCTATTAATATATCGATATATTTTGTATACAGCAAGAATTGTCTTTATTTTTTTTTATATTACAATTTTTTGAAGTTTCGACATCTGTTTAAATATATATAGATATAGTATTGTTCTTATTGTCGAAAAAGATATTCGGTTGCTAATATTAACAATTGTTAACTGCTAATTTGATTTCTCTTAATTTCAGCAAATATTGCGTATTATCTATATAATAATTGTTCTTAATATTAAGAGCATTTTTCAGATTCTATATTTGTATTGTTATTAGTCGAAGAATTTGCTGTCTGAAGATTATATTTACTGAGATATTGTATTAACAATTGTTTTTGTTTAATTTCAAACTCTCGATTCTCTTGTAATAGATCTTTATATTAAAATCGAATTTGTTGAACAAATTGTCTATAGAGTTTTTGATTAAATAATCTATCTAAAGACTATTATATATAGATTTTATATATCTCTTGACTTTCTTTTGTATTGTCAGTTTTATATAAAGCAGTATATTCTGTTGCTTCTCGAAAAATTGTTTATATCAGATTTTCTCAACTTTGATTATTTTTTCTGCTTGTATTAATCGACAGTTTTTTTATCTAATATTAGAAATCTATCTTTTGCAACATTTCTCGCGAAAAATACTTTTTTTTTAGTATTGTTTTTCTATTTCTGTATAGCTATGCGCATATCAGCAACAATAAAAAATACTAGTTTGAAATAAATCGAGTTAAATAGTTGATCTATATTTTTTAATATTTAATATTCTATTGTTTGTCGACAGAGAATTTGTAGAAAAAGTAATATATTATTTTTGAAAAGATTGAATGCAGAAATTGTTCGCGAAAATTCTATATAGCTTTAATTGTTGTTGTTGTTCTTTTTAAATTTTTATATTTTAATATACTAAACAAGTAAATATATTATATTCCAGTAGTTTTGCAATATAATCTACTGCGTTGTTTCTGTCAATATTATATATTCGAACAATTAGATTGCAAATCTTCTCTATAATATAATTGCAAAAGTAGTTTATTTTGTTGTACAACTATTTTTGTGTCAATCGAATTCTAACAAGCTTAAATATTAGTATCGATCTATTATTCTCTATTTAAAAATATATAGTTTTGAATTGATTTGCGTTTTTGTAGATTTTTGTTGCTCTACTTATAGATGTTTTATCAGTATCGAGAACAAACATCGATTATATTTGAAAAAATAGATAATATCTGCGTTGTTATTGTAATTCGAGAATATTACAGTTTTAAACTATTTTTTAATTTTGCTGTATACAAAACTCTTGTTATTTTTGTCTATACAAGCGTATCGACAATACGTGTTTTACAATTATATAACTCTTTTTTGTTGCAATCTAGAAATCTGATTAGATCTATTTTTGTTGTTGTTAAACAAGAATTTTGTATCTAAAATACTGCTATACTGTATACGTGCTAACAGAGACGAGACAACAAGATTTTTGCTATTTTAACTGTTTGTCAAATTGAACAACAATTTGTTGATTTTTATCGAGTCTTTCTATTGTTTTTGATCAGTATATTTTTAATCTAAATTTAAGCAAATTTATATAATTCTTAATACAACTAGATTTTTTATTGTGTGCAAAACAATAGTTAATAGTTGTCTCTATTATAGACTTATCGATTTGTTTATATTTTAAAATTATTACTGATTTCTTGTTGTCTTTATTATTATTATTAATAATATTTTTCTCGCAAGATCGATCAGAAAGTAGTCTAGAAAAGTTTAAAAATATCTGATTTCGCTAACAATCGAGCAAATTAGTTTTTATTCTTTACAACTAAGTACAGAACGAACATTTGCTATTTTGAAAAAAAGTTGTATAAGTTTTGCGCGTTTTCTTTTTGCGCTTTTGTCGATACTTATCTTGAATTGTAGTAGAGAAACAATAAAATAAATCAAACAACATAGTATAGCTGTAAAATATGCTATTTATTTGACAATATCGATTAAAAGTTCTTTAGAACACTCGATAAAGTAGTCGACAACTAAAACGCAAAAATTGATAAAGAAAATCTGCGAAGAAAAGTCTGCAATAAAAAATTATACAAATTATAATATACTAATTTAGCGTATTTTTAATATGTCGATCGACTATTATCCAACTATTAGCTAACTATCAAATAACTATTTTGAAATCGATTAATTATAAATCTAATTTTGTTCGAATTGTCGACTATAATCTTATAGTAATTCTGTTTTTTTTGAGATTATTATAATACAAGTAGATATCTATTTAGTATACAACTTTCAATAATGTGTTTGTAATCGATAAATAATTCTATTGTTTGCAAAGTTAATAATTGAATATTATGCGTAGTTGTAAATTGTAGATATATATTAAACGCATTTTAGATAAATATAAGAGTCTCTAAACTTAAAAAGTTAATTGAAGAAGTTGTTAAACAAGTATTTTATACAATATATCTATCGATAGCGCAAAACATTTTATTTATAAAGATACTCGATCTTAAATATAAGAGATTTTGACAACACAAAATAGAATATTGCTATCTTAGATCTTATCGAGCAATCTCTAATACTTCTTTTTCGACATTTGAAACTTCTTGTTGTACAAAATTATTATAAAGATTTCTTGTTTAAATTGTTATTTAATAATAACTTATTTCTCGATACTCAAATTATATATTAATTTTTAGATATAGCAATTTTTTTTTTGATCGATACAATATATATATTTTCCGATCTATATCTTTGTGTCTTTTATAAAGATCGATTCGATAATTATAATATATCTCGCTTTAATTAAGATTAGATTAACTAATAGAATATCGATTGTTTCAACTATAAAGCGCAGTTAAAAGTCTTGTTTAAACAATATTTTCTCTCCGAATTTTATTGTTTTGTTATAGTTATGTTTTTTTTGAAAATCTTCGACAATCTTAATACATTTCGATTAACTTAGATCGAAATAAAACAGTATTAATATTTCGAAAAATATATTTTCAATATACTAGATTTGCGATCAATTGTTGTTCTTTTTTTTATAGTATTGCGTTATTGCGATCTAAGTTACAAACGTATTAAGACTATAATAGAGATAGAAAGCTATAGTACTTATATTATAAAATACTACAACTACTAACAGAAATATAGATATTACAATTATTTTTTAATTCTTCGACAACTTCGCAAATCAACAAAATAATATATCGATTTTCGAATTATCTACTATCAAATTTGTATATTCTATATAATATCTGATATTTTGTAGCAAGATCTTTCTTTTTAGTATCTCGATATTGATTTCTTTCAATTTTGACTTTTTAATATATTTTAGATAATCGACAAAAAAGAGAGATACTATTACTTGTAAACTATAAATTTTGTTGTTAAACTTCTTATCTAGAATTGCAATTAATTTATTGTTTTTTTTGCTACTTTTGATCTACGTTTTATAGTATTCTGTCAGCAGTTTTTTAGTAGTCTTCGAGAATTCTGTTCTAATTAATTGAACTTTTTTCTTTTATTAATACGGCTTCGCGATATAGATAGTTTGTTTGTAGAATTTCGGAAATTTTACTATTTTAAAATCGAAAAAGTCTATCTTATTTGTTTGTTTTATTAGAAACAGCTCGACAATCTTGCAAAACTTGATTTCTATAATTTGAATATTCTATATTAACTTTTTGAGATTTCTTAATAAAATATTAAAAGTCTTCTGCAGTTTCGTAATTGTTGCTTCGATTATATTACAAAAAATTTTGTTATTTGTTTAATCTATATCGATTTTTAGCACTCCGATCTATTCAGTCAAATTGTCGGAAATTTTGCAAGAAATATTGCTGAAAAATATAAACTTGCAATCAGAATTTGCAACAAATTCGATAAATTTTTTAATTGTAGTACTCTGTTGTTGCTTTTTATAGTAAAATTTATTTTTAGTAGCTTCGGAGAAAATTAATATACTGAATATTTTCTATTTATTTTTTCTATTCAAATACTGCAACGAAAAGATTAATGTCTTAACTACTTGACTTTCGTATAACAAAAAACTGATAGCAATAATATAGCAATCGAAATCTTTTTTAAATAGATTAGAAATATAGAAGTATATATAGTTATTGTTTATTTTCGGCAGAATAATATACTTATCGCAATAGCTTAATAGAAGTCTCGATTTTTTCGATATATTGTTATATACAACTCTGAACGTTATTTTTAGCAACTTGTAATTATAATTGTACAATAACTTTTATTTTTTTAATATAAAATTTAACAAGTCCGGCTGAATAACTTGCAGCTTAGAACAACAGATCAATAACAAAAAATTCTATATAATTTTGTCAGAAACACAGAAGTATTTAAAAAATTAGAGATTGAATTTTTTAGACAAACATTTATTGTTTTCGATATTCTATAATAGATATTTGTGTACTATTAAAAAACTCTTTTTTTAAAACTCTCAAATCTCTTGTTATGCGAGCGTAAACTATTGATTCAGAACAAAAAAAACTATCTGTTGCAACAACTTTACAACAACAAGTTAATTAAAAATTATTCTTTATATAGTTTCTAAAATCGAGTATTATATTTTGTCAATATCTATCTTGTTGCTATTAAAGTTATTTCTAATCTTAAATTGCTATATCTGCAATATAATAACAAGTTCGAGAATTTAAAAAAAATACAACTTCTTTTTTAGATCAAACAATTCAATTAATAAGTTTTTGTATATTTTTGTTGCATTCTTTTGTCAGAATTTATAGAACTTGTCTCGATTTTTTGATGCAATATATTTGTATATTTTTGTTTTATTAATATTTAGAATCTAAGTGTTAAGTATTTTTTTTCTGACATTTTTGTCTATCTCGATTAGATCTATTTTTGTTTGTTTATTTTTTTCGATTTTAGCAAAATTCGATTAATTAATAGTTGTATTGTTGTTTTCTATTGTATATTTTTTGTCGATTGTTCTATCTTTGTTATCGAATAAAATATCTAATATCTTTTTGTCGATTAATTTGTTATTCGATATCCGCGTTTTATTCTCTAATCCTGTAATCTTTTAATATTTGTAATAGAAGTTCTTGTTGTTCTTTTTGAATTTTTATTTGTTTTGTAATTTCTTGCTATTAGAAGAAAAGTTCTCTGTTTCGAATTGTTTGTCTAATATTGTTTTTTGTTTGCGCAGAAGTCTCTTCTTCTTATTTGACACTATTGTATATATTGTTGTTAATACTGCTATATTTGATGTTGTCAAAGCGCTTGTCTGCAATATAGTCGATATTTTAATAGAAAATGCAAATAGTGCTGCTATAGATAATGCAGCAAATAATATTGTAGACTATATAATAGAATAAAACAAAACAGTAAGTTCAAATTTAGATTTTGTAACAAGAGTATAGAGATCTGTAGCAATAGAAAACTATAATCGAAAAAGAGATTTTTTGCTAAATAATATTAATTTGCTGTTAATGCGCTTGCGAGCTATATTCGATATTAGTTGATAGCAAAAATAATATCGATACTTAATATATTTTTGATATTATATTTTGTCGATAGCAGAGACTTGTCGACATCGAGAGAAAATTGTAAAATTTAAGATAAATACAATAAAAGTTGTATTGTATCAATGCGCAAAACAATAAACAAACTAAAGTCTAGATTGATATTTTTAGTTAGTAATATTAATATACTACTTTTAAATATAAACTTACTACTTTTAGAATCGATCGAAATAACTTTAAATTTAAATATTGTAAATTTGTTTATAGCAAATTTTTTTAATACAATTTGCAGTTTTTTTGTCGAGTTAACAGAGACAAAACAATTTTCGAGCTCGAATTATATAATATTCTTGTTGCTTTAAATTATTGTCTACTTTACGCAAAAATCAATCAGTATCTTATAATCTATATATCTCGATTTTATTGTATTGCTCGATATAGATTTATTCATAAAATTGTTAACTAGCTGTATAAATGTTCAGATATTTTTAAGTTGCAAAATGTTATTTCTATATCTATCTATAAAACAATAATCGAATTTTCAGATCTAAATATTTGCGAAATCGAATATTAAAAATAGCTTGTAATTTTCTGTAGTCTCTAGCTTGATATTCTTTAATCAATTGATAGAGATTTTTTTCTTTAATCGATATTTTTGCGCTCTCTTTGTTTATTGACGTTGCACTGCTTTCTGATCTGAAAGCTAAGAATTAATATTGCTTTTTTCGACAATTCTATAGTAGAACAAGATTCTTTACAGCTAGTATTTTTTTATTTTTATTAACTGTAGTATCGAAACAATTATTAAAAGTTTCGTATAGTTCGATACTAATTTTTGTTAATTTGTTTTAATCGATTTTTGTTTTAAATTTATTGTCGATTTTTTCGACATTTTTAAATAGAGATTGGACAGTTTTTTCGATCTTAATATAAAATTTGTTGTTAATATTTAAAATATTTTTGATATTTTTCTTGTTTTATATTTTTTTTAGACTAATTATATTGTGTAATCTACAAAACACGTATATACGAAGAAAAATAAAAATAAGTAAAAATAAAATATCTTGAAATAAGATTAGATTATCTAACAATTTAGACGTATTTATTTACAGAAATCGGTTGTTGAACAACTATCGACAATATTATTTTATATATTAGCGAGTAAATTATAATAAACAACAATTAGCAAGCTATAATTATTTGAGAGCTGCTATTGTATTATAAATTGCAAAATCAAGTTAATACAATAGCAATAACAAGAACAATTTACTCTCTTTTATATTGCTAACAGCACAAATTCTTTTTCTATTTTTTGATTTCTATCTATATAATAATTCTGTGCACAAACTACTTTTATCTCGATCTAATATTCTTTATAATGTAGAATTACAATATATAGTAGCTATAATACAGTGTGTGCGTTTTGTTTAATATAAACTAGTTATAAAGTAGTCTAGTTACAATTTGATTTATCAATAAGATTTTGAGTTGATTATTTGTTAATCGATTATCAAATAATAGTCGATCGACTATCGAATAATTATCGGATAATCAGTCTCTAATATTATTTGTTTTATTGATTTGATTGTTGAAATTATTTACTCTATTTTATGTCGAGATCTCTTAATTTATAAAAGTTATTTTGCTGTTGCTCTATAGACTTGCGAAATATGCAAAGAAAACGCTTAAAAATAGAAAAAGAAGATAGATTTATTAAATTGCTCAGTATTAGATTAGATTGTGCAACAGTAGACTATTATTGTATTGTTAACAACTATAGTATCTCAAATAAATTGCTATCTACTTGCAAGATTATCGATTGTCTTTTTGCTTGTATACAAGAATCTATATTGTAATTTTTCAGTATTGAAATTTCGCATCTAAGATAGCTTTCAATAATAGTATATTTCTCGACAATTAGATTATACACAAATCTTTATATATAGTATACTTTTTTCTATTCGATTTGATAGTTTTACTTTTAGATCTATATATCTGTACTTTTTATAAAAATCGATTCGATAATTAAAATATTTGTAATTTTGATTAAAATTAGATCGATTTCTAAAATATCGATTGTTTCGACTATAAAGCAAGATCGAAAATTTTGTTTAAACAATATATTTTTGCCAAATTTTACAAATTTGTCAAAATTACATTTTTTTTGAAATTCTTTTACAATTTTTGTGCGCTCGGATTGACTTAAATTGATATAGAACAGTGCTAACTCTTTAAAATAAAAAACTCTAATAAACTAGATCTGCAATTAGTTAATAATTTAAACTTTAACGCGTCGAATTATTGCAAACTTAGCAATATATAATAGATGTTAGAGTAAAAATAGAGAGCAATAATATATATATTGCGAAAAACTATAGCTATCGACAACAATATAGACTTAATAAATATTCTTTGTTTCTTAAACAATCTTGCGATTTAACAATATAATAATATTATTCTCGAGTTGTTTGCTAAATTATTGTTGTATTTTGTGTAATATTTAATATTCGACAACAAAGTTTTTTCTCTTAATACTTTTGTCTTTACTCTCTTCAAATTTATCTTTCTAATATAGTTCAAATATTCAGCATAAAATAAGAATATTATTACTCGCAAGCTATAAATGTTGTTGTTAAACTTGTTGTTCGAAATCGCGATAGATTTATTGTTTTTACTACTATTGTTAATCTACGTAATATAATGTTTTGTTAGTAGCTTTTTAATATTTTCGAAGAACTCTGCTTTGAACAAATTTATATATTTTTTTATTAATATAGCTACTCGATATAAATAGTATATTTGTATAATTTCGAGAGTTTTTTAATTTTAAAATTAGAAAAATCTGTTCTATTTGTTTGTTTAATCAAAAGTAGCTCGACAATTTTTTGAAATTTAATTTCTATAATTTGTATATTTTGTATAGATTTCTTGAAATTTTTTAGTAAAATATCGAAAATCTTCTATAACTCTAAAATAGCTGCTTCGATTCTATAACAAAAATTTTTATTTTTTGTTTAGTTTATATTAAACTTTAGTATTTTAATATATTCGATCAAGTTCTTGAACGTTTCGCAAAAAATACTATTAAAAAATATAAATTTGCAATAGAAATATTCGACAAATTTCTTGAAATTTCTAATAGTTGTACTCTATACTTGCTTTTTGTAGTAAAATTTGTTTTTGATAGTTTTCGAAAAAGATAGTATACTATATTAACACTATCTCGATTTTCTATTTCGATATAATTTTGTAAAAAGCAACGTTTTAACTATCTAACTATTATATAATAGAGAACTAATAGTAAATATATATCGATCGAAATCTTTCTTAAACAGATTTGAAATATAGAAATACTAGTAATTATTAATACAATAGAGTGTTAAACTCGATCGATTGCTTTTCAGATTTTTCAAAAATATTGTTGTATGCAATTCTAAATATTATTTTTAGCAATTTGTAATCTTTGTTGTACAATATCTTTTATTCTTTTAGAAAAAAATTTAGCAAGTTTAGCTAAATATTTGTTAGTTTTGAATCAATATTTAGTAATAGAAGATCTCGAGTAATTTTGTCAAAAACGCAACAATATAAAAAAAATTAGAAATTGATATTCTTAAATAGATATTTACTATTTTCAATATTATTTGCAAGATGCTTGTGTGCGTTTGAGAAATTCTTTTTTTAAGATTTTTGAATTTTGCAACAAGTTAGTATTAATTAGCAATTTAAGATAAAGAAAACTATTTGTTATAAAGTTTTTTCGACGCAATTGTTAATTAAAAATTATTTTTGTAGTTTTAAGAATCAAGCATTATATTTTGTCGATATTTATTTTATTATTATTAAATTTATCTCTAGTTTTGTTTTATTGTATCTAAAATATAATAACAAGTTCTAGTATTTGAAAAAAATACAACTTCTTTTTCTGTTTTGGCAATTTAATCTTTGAATTTTTACTAATTGTTGTTGCATTTTTCTGTTAGAAGACACAAAATCTGCTCTAATTCTTTGATATAATATATTTGCAGATTTTTGCTTTCTCAATATTTAGAATCTAAATTTTAAGTACTTTTATTTTTTATTTTTGTCTATTTTCAAAAAATCTGTTTTTAACTATTTATTTTTCTCTATTTTGTCGAGATTCGATTGATCAATAATTATATTATTGTTTTTTACTGTATAATTTTTACCGACTTTTCTATTTTTGTTATCGAATACAATATCTATTATTTTTGCGTTATTCGATATATTGTCTGTTGTTTTTGTGTTGTTTGTCGATCTTTATATTTTTCGATACTTTCTGTCTTTAATTTTTCTAACTTAATTTCAAAAAGTTATTTATTGTTTAAGTTATTGCTGTTATCTATTTTACTTGCTCTTTTCGAATTGTTTCTGGCGTAGATTTTGTATATATTTGTTTTTTGTTTGCTAGCGAACTTAACTAAATTGCTATTTGCTGCAACTGTTAATTTAGCGATAGATTCTGCTGCTAATGCAGTATAGATATTGTTGTTGATACTATTGTGTTTGACGCAATTAATATATTTGTATACAATACAGCTAATACAATTGTAGACAATATATTTGATACAATTGTAGACAATATAACTGATACAACTGTAGACAATATAGTTGAATAAAATAAAACAGTAGTTTCGGACTTTAATTTCGAGACAAAAATTTTAAAATATAAAACAGACAAAAACTGTAGTCGAGAGAGTAAATTTTTGTCGAGTAATAGAATTTAGATATTGATATATCTAAAATTTGCAATTAATATAAGTCGATAATAAGAACAATATCGATAATTGATATATTTTTGATATTAGATTTGGTCGATAGTAGAGACTTATCGATATTAGAAAAAGACTATAAGATTTGCAACAAATATAATAGAAGCTCGATTGCAACAATGCGCAAAATCTTAATTGAATCGAAGTCTGTATCAATATTTTTAGTTAATAATATTATTGTACTATTCTCAGATATAAATTTACTACTTTTAAAATCGATTGAAACAATTTTAAACTTAAATATTATAGATTTGATTATAGCAAGTTTTATTAAAATAATGCGCAATTTTTTTAAGAAACTAATAGTAACAAAACAATTTTCGATCTTAAACTATACAATATTTTTGTTGCTTTAAATAATTGACTACTTTATACAAAAGTTCAAATATATTTTATAATTTATATGTCTTGACTTTATCGTATTGTTTGATATAAATTTATTAATAAGATTGCTAATTAATTGTATAGAAGTTCAGATATCTTTAAATTGCAAAACGTTATTTTTGAAACAATAATCGAAATTTTAGACTTGAGCATTTGCAAAATCGAGCACTAAAAATAGCTTGCGATTTTCTATAGTTTTCAGCTTGACACTTTTTAATCGATTAATAGAGATTTTTTTATTTTTGATCGATATTTTTGCGTCTTTTCTGTTTATCGACATTATACTGCTTTTTAATCTAAGAACTAAAAACTAACGTTATTTTGCTTGTCGATTCTACAGCAGAACAAAATTGTTAAAAACAAACAACTTTTTATTTCGATCGAATATAATATCTATACAATAATTAAGACTTTCGTATAGTATTTTGTTGATTCGATATAGTTCGATTTAATCGATTGTTGTTTTAAATTTATTGTCGATTTTTCCGATATTTTTGAGCAAAGATTGAGCAGCATTTTCGATTTCAATATATAGTTTGTTATCAATTTTCAAGACACTTTTGATCGTAAACGCGTTTTACAACTTTTACTCAATTATATTTGATATTGTTTGCTACAATAATATTGTTGATAAAATATCAAATAAAAAAGATAATATAATGCAGAGAAAGAAATACAAAGATTAATTAAAATAAAAATAAAGATTGAGCGAAAGTCAAGCAGATTTCTTTACTATAATATAAGATTGCAAAAATAGAATTTCGTAATTGTAGAGTTAGTCGACGTCAATCGATATCAATCGATATTAGTTTGTTTATTATCGATTAACAAAACAACGCATCTAGACTGCATATTATTGTAAGTACTATTGAAAAATTTCTGTACATTTTCTAAAGTAACAAGAGACGCTCTCTATTATATCAATTTTTTTCAATCTACAATATTGGCGATTGCATACTAACGTAAAAAAAAAGAAAAATTCTATATTCGACTATTGAAAAATATCTTTTTCGACAAAATTACAAAGATATCTACATTTATTGCGCGTACTTGCGTTCTTCTATTAAGATAGAAAAAACTATTGTATTGTTATATCGACAATACTATACAAACAATATCTACTTATTCTAATAGTATTGTGTTATTGGAAATCTTCTTTACCAAAAACTATTGCAGATTATTTAGTTTTGCATTGCGCGTTAACAACAATTATACAGCTAATAAAAGTTGTCTATAGTTAAATTTTTTTCTCTTTTTAGCAATACGTTCGGATGCAGAAGCGCAATCTAAAAAAGAAAAAATATTGTTAATTAATACTAGATATTACAGTTTTTGTTTACAACAAAATAATTTCGAAAAAGCAAACAATATAATTGCAATATTTCAAAACAATATTGTTTGATTTTGACTAATTAAACTGCTCGAAATCGAAAACAAGTTTTTATATAGTTCTCAATTACTAATATTATATAGAACTGCTGCTTTGAATATACTTTTAAACAATTTTTTATCTAATTTGTTAAATACAATATTAGATAGTCAGAACAATCCGAATATATATAGTTTAAAAATATTAGATTAACAATTTATAGAAAAAGAGAATCAAAAATAATATTTGCTCTATCTCGACAGACTAGATAATACGCAAACAATCGAAATTATATCTAATTTTTGCAAAAACCAATATATAATTTTTGTCGACTGTAAAAATCTAGCTATAAATCTGTTTTCTCGAAAGAAACAATTTGTATTTGTATCGATTTTAAAGAAGAGTCGATTATTAAATATATCGAAAAAATCTATTTTTTCTTTTATACGCGCGAATTGTTGTCGAGCAAAACTTAAAACGTTTTTTCTGAAATTGCAATTAAAAAAGAAAAAACGTAAATTCTAAGAAAAAACAACTTTTGTTAGAAGTTGTTTTTCTATTTTTGTAAAACTCTTTTTCTTTTCTTTTTTAGAGCAACTGTTATAGTTGTTGTTATTCTTTCTACAATTGCGAAGTTGTTTAAATTAATATCAAATATTTAAGTCGAATTTTTTATCTTTTTCTTTTTTTTGTTTGTTTTTAGCATATTTTATTTTTTTCAAAACGCGACAATTTGGCGAAGTTCTGCTTAATAATTGAAATATATTATAATACTTTATTTCTGAGATTTCTATTATTTGTTTAATCTCTGCTATCAATATATTGAATTCTATGTATTCGACAAATTTATAAAAATAGCTTAATACAATATTTTAATCAGTTATAGTTTTTCAATAATACGAATTTTGGTTTAAAACTTTTTTTCGACATCTTTTTTGTACAAAAATATACAATTTGTTTTATTGTATTCGACTATAAAAGTAGAGAGAACACAAGCTACAATCTTGTTTTTTGTAACAAAAGTACGTTAATATAGTTTGTCGATTTTAATTGTAAATAAAAAATTCTAATATAGTATAACTTCAATAAAGTTGTCTGCAAACTCGATTGTTTTGACTTTTTTTTGCTTTTTTTAGACTTGTTAACAAACTTGTTAATATTAATATTATTAATAGTCGAGATTTTGCGAACTCGATCTTTCTTAAAAAAAAAATCGACAAAATAATAGATATATCGATATCGATTATATTGCTGTTATTTTTGTTGTCAATAATAGTAGTTTTTTTTTGTTTTAATTGAAGTGCGCTTCTTCTAAATAAATATAGATATATATATATATATGCACAAAGTAGTCTCTCAGAAGTTTTAGTTGTAGAAAAAAGTAAAAAAAAAAGCAATCAAGAATAGTATATTCGCAAAAATTCTGCAATTGTCAAATTGTCGACTGATATTAGTATTGTCGACAAACAATCGACGAACAATTGTTTAATACAATTTTTTTTTTATTTTTCAACTCTTCTTCTTCTTTATTGCTAGAAGAGCGACAAAAAGAAAATCAAATTTCAGAATTTTAAGTAAAAAATTTGTCGCGCAAGTTGTAATGTCTGCAAAAAATTCTATTGTATTATTTTTTAATTACTCTAATTAGAATTTATCGCGACTACTATACAATTAGCTAGAAACTCTTAATTATTATATCTATTGTTAGAGCAAAAAATCCAGCTCTGAACGCATTTATTTATTGCTAGTATAGTATAATTGAAACAGAACGAAAGTGCAACTATCGTGTTAAGCTCGAATATCGTATTATAGCTGTATTATATCAAGTATTGCTCGAGTCTCCGAAATATATAAATTCTAATAAATCGAATATTATGTCTTTGCTACGCGAAGATACTTAAAGAGAGTAAAAAAATAAAAATACACAAAAATTATTGCAAAAGATTAATCAAACTAGAATTACAAGTATTCAATAGAGATCTTGCAATTAAAAAATAGATAGAGTAGAGACGCACACAAAAAATTTACAACTATCGAAATTTCTAACTATTAAACTATATTTTCGAGTTTAAAAATACTTTTTTATTTGAATTTCTATTAGATCTTGATATCAAGACAAATTCTATTATAAACAGCAATACAAACGCAAGAATAGCAAATAATAATATTTTAATAGATTTCGATATATTAACGAATATATTAGATACAAAGTTTATTTTATTAAAGTTAATAGAGAAAGCGTTGCGTTAATAGATTTAAACAGAATTGTACAATATCGACAAAGAAAAAAATCTAAATATAGATACAAATATAAATACAGCTGCTAATAGTAGATACGCAGATCGATCGAGAGACAATCTTCTATTTATATTAACAATATTGCGAAAAAAAATATACAAAGAGATTACAAATAGAAAGATTGAAAAATCAACTAAAGACTCGAACAAAGTTTAGCGAAAAATATATAGAATTTTTTTAAGAAACAAAAAATATAACAAGAAAATACAATAGCAATTAAATCGATTAAAACTAAAGAACAAAAACAAGATATATATCTACTTTTTGAATAAACGCTACAACTCTTTTTATAATAAGATAGACTATATATTTGTCTACTAATTTTATATTTTACAATATACGAAAGACAATATAGATCGCTTCTTCAACAACAAGTAACTAAAATTGCTATATTGTTTTATATTTTTTAAGAACAATCAATAATAATTTACAAGACTCGAGCAAATCGAATAAAATATCAAGAACAATATATAAAAATACAAAAAAATTGAACTAAAATTTAATATCGAAAACGCAAAACAATTAAATCGAAAATACTATATACAATAGCAATTAATTGAGAAAATTATTTGTTTCTTTATAAGTTACAAATTGCATGTTCAGAATCTCAAATATGCACCAATACAACAGTATATCGACAAAAAAAAAACTATAAAATTAGTATTAAACTGCAGACAACTAATAGAAGAAACAAGCAATTTATTTGCTAAAAACTACAGTTGTTTCTATATTTATTGCTATAGACAAAATTGTACTTTTTAGACAACAAAACAATTAAAGCGCTTAATCTATCTATATAACTATTAACAATTTTGATTGTATAACTTGTTGATATCAAAAGAATTCGAATATAATTTTGTTAAATTATATTTCTATTGTTTATACAGAAAAAAATAATATTAGACTATTAAATATAGAGATTTATTACTATACAATAACTCTTATAACGAAGCGTAAATATATCTTGAATATATTTTTGTAAATATTAGCTAATTTTCTAGAGACATCTCAGTACTTAAATAATTGTCTATTTACAACTTGTTTAATATCTGTTGTGCTAATAATTGACTCAAACACTATTATTCAATTTTTGCTAAAATAATAATTAACTATTCGAAGCAAGCTTTTGTTATAGATATTAAACAAAATATTTATTATTTAATTTGTACAATATTGTCGAACTGTCGAGAGAATATTATAAAGATATAGAAAACTCGGACATATTAAGACACAAAAATGCAAATAGATAAACAAAATTAATATATAGTTAATTAAACTGACAAGAACTATATATACGATATTAAGAATTTCGCTTGAAATCTTTCTTATATTAATATATATACTATTATAATAATAAACTCTCTTTATTAGTTGAAGAAAAATATTCTTATAAATTTTATTCAGTAATTGAAAAAGATTCTTAAAAAAACTGTTCGAAAAAATCGAACAACAGTTAAGTATATACAAATCGAGAAAGTTATTAGCAAAACAAATGTCGTTTTTCAATTTAATTAAAGATTTCGAGCAATCTTTTCTATTTACAGATTGCGTATCTTTATTTATTTCAACAATATTAAACAATAGATAAACAACAAGCAAAATACTATTATGCAGCAGCTAATAGCTGTTATAACGTCTCTGCTACTTAAACTGATTTCGAAGATACTGTAGATTACAATTGCAATATTGAATTTTATTATACTAACTATATACAGCTCTTACAACAAGAATACACTAAAATATTTGAATTTTGCGCGAAGTCGAATCAATATATTTAAAATAATATTTATAATCTACAATACAATAGAGATCGAGATCGAACAAAAGATATTTAACAAGTTTAAGTTTTATATTTTTAGCTATTACAAAAATTTTATTAAAAAATTCGAATCTATCGACAACTAAAACACAAAATATTTTAAAAAAATATATATTTATTGTATCAAGATCTTCTATCTACAAATTAACAAAAAAATAAATTACATAAAACAGATCTATACTTATAATAAACGAAACGTAAATTTTTATACAATAGATATTATACTGAAACGCAAGAAGATATTGAATACGGAGAATCTATTGCTTGAGAGAAAGATTACAATTGCTTATTTTGCGAAAGCTGCAAATCTTTGAAAATAGAACTAGAAATTTTTGTTATATGCAAATCTAAAACTAAATTTCAGATATTTGAATAATAAATTTTATCGAAAACTTGATAATATAATTAATAAACAGAATTTCGACAAACTTGTAACAGCAATCGCGATATTTGTTTGTTAACAACAAGCGAAATTGAATTGTATAGAAGTTATTTAACATAATTCGA
>JAABUL010004621.1_pt1 | contig 18158 bp, 5 predicted proteins | sample 5559151 | NCBI WGS metagenome assembly JAABUL01 (sample SAMN10711876, study PRJNA513368) | rock metagenome | isolation source: Antarctica rocks | place: Antarctica: Victoria Land, Pudding Butte sud | reverse complement strand
GTTAGATTACTTAAGTTAATACTTAATTCCTAGTTAGGTGTTAACTTAAATACTTAATTCTAACTATTAGTATTAACTTAAATACTTGATTCTAACTATTAGTATTAACTTACTAAGACTCGACTTAGATACCTAACTCGAGTTTAAAGTACTAACTTAAGGCGATTAGTCTAGATTTTATAATATATTAATATTAATATTAATAGTCTTTAGGACTTTATCTATATAATCAAGGAAAATATATTAATATATTTACTATAGATTTAGAATACTTATATTATAATAATTCATAGTATTAATAGTATAAAATACTTTAATTTTTTTATATTTATAATATAATAAACTAGTATAGTAAAGAGAACTATACTTTTTATTAATTATATAAGTCTAGTATCTATTTTAGATCTAGAGCGCCTATTATAAATATCTCTTTTAAAAAATATATTTTAAATCTAAATATAACTAGAATTAATTATACTAATAATCTACTAAAGCTAGCGTTTATAAGAATATAAATTAGTTAGCTTACTTTTTTTATTATTTATAAATATCCCTTTTATATTCTTATATTTCTATATATTTTATTTTAATAAAAATTCAAAGCTCTATTAATCTAATATTATATTTTATTATTAGAAATCGTTTAATTCGAAATATATTCGTAGCTAAAATTAATTAATCTAATTATAAGACTAATTTATAACTATTAATCCTATTTAATAACTTCCTTAATTATAAGCTTAAGACTCCTAAATAATAATAATATCTAATACTCTATCCTTCTAAATATATTAGGTATTTCGGCTGGAAACTCTAATAATAACACGGTTATAAATAATAATATATAAGGTTTAGTAAATAATATATTAGGCGGAAATACTAATAATAATATAAATAGTATCTTTAAAAATACTACGAATAGAAGTTCTAATTCTATTACAAATTAAAAGTCTAATTAAAACCCTACTATCACGCGATAAATAACATCTGCAAATTTCAAACCTATATGAAGCAAGCGAGGTAACTTGTAAGTCATATAAGTAATATTAGCTACCGCGAGTAGGTATTAGCAAATTAAAAATTTTAAAAAATTAAATTACGCGGGGACGCTAAATTAGTAGTTTTTAATTTAAGATTTTTCAAAATTTAGGCTCGGGCCGAGCCGTTTCTTAAGGGAGGAGCTGGAAACCTCTCTAGCTCACTTAATAATCAATGAATCTAAAAATAGACTCTAGATTTAAAATCTACGCTAAAAATATACTAGTATAATATATTTATAACCTCTTCCCCTCCCCCCTAGTAAGGATAGATAAATTTATTAAAATTTATTAAAGTCTAAAAACCCCTAAGTTAGTCTAGTTAACTACTAACTCCTAAGTATTTAGCCTCCTAAAACCTACTTATTTTATACTATAATCCCTTAAGAGTAATAATATAGGATACTTCTACTAAACCGGCTCCTAAGTACTTATAGTACTTGAAGTAGACTATAGATTTTTATAGATAAAGATTATTTAGGCGAGGGATAATATTATAATTACTAATCATGAAAGGTATATAGTAATATAATATTAGTCTTATTTATAGTAAGACTAATTCTTAAGGAATATAGGAGATCTCTTATAAGGGGTCTTTAAAAAATCCTAAGTAGAAGATATATAAGCCTTATATATTATTTCCCCGTATAGTCTTACTATATAAGTAAGACGTATACTAAGAGTATATTATAAGCTAGTTATAATAATTACCTCCTCTCCTAAGAGAACTCGTCCTTAAGCTTCCTAAGATATAATATAGTTATTAATATATAGGATTATAGGAAATATCTAATTATAGAATTTTAATATATATATATTACTATTATTAGGATTATATTTACTATAATAATATTTATATAAATATAATCTTAGTACTTAGTATTTTAATTATTATAATACTTAAAAAAAATTCCTTTTATAATTAATTATATTAACTTTCTTTTAGGTATTTTATATCCTCTTCTTTTATATATTATAAGTACGCGCGTATTACTTAGAGTATATTAATTATATAATATAATTTTTAAAACTTTTTAATATCCTAGGTATTATTTATATTATAAGTTCTTTAGCTATTTATATAAGTATAGCTAATATATTATAATTAAAACTTAATTAAAAGGCTTATATTATATTAGCTCTTATAAGATAGAGCCTAATTTAAATACTTAATTAATAATAGATAATATTAGCTAGCTATCTAGCGCGCCTCCTATAAATCCTATTTATAATAGTAGGGCTACTTTTACTTCTCCTTTATCCTTTATTAATCCTTCTAGTTCTAGCCTTCTAGTTATACCTAATAATTAGGCTACTCTTATTAAGGTAGGTATTTACCTATTTATATTATATATAATTAATATAAGTCTAGCGTATTAAGCTTACCCCTTCTTTTATAGCTACCTACTCTTATAGTATTCCTTACTTATTAATAAATATTTATAAGTAGTATATCTATTATATAAATAAGTTAGAAGTAGTACTTAAATATAGGTTCCTATATCTATACCGCGTGTAATATATATATTAATAATATAGGTAATACTACCTTTACGCTAGCTCCTAGGGGTAAGAAAGTAATATTAAAGCGTTATAATTATTATTCTACTATTTAATATCCTTATAAGCTAATAGGTTCTTACTAATAGTTAGAACTATCTTTACTAGTATAATATATATTAATTATTTAATTTAGATTCCTATTACTACTATCTTCATTTATAATAAGGCTATTAGCCTTTACTAATTTATTAGTAATTTTAAAGATATATAGGATTTAGAGGAGGAAGGAAAACTTATAGTAGTAGACGTTATACTTATAAATATTATTATAATTATAAAGACTAAGCTTACTTCTTATATTTAAGTTATAAGGCGCTTAAGTAATATTAAGAAGCCTACTAGTTTACTTAAGGTATAAATTATAATACTCTATTTAATAGAGTAGATTAATAAATCCCTTTAAGGTATTTATAATCTTAAGTATATTAAGGTAAATCCTCTTATATTTATATTATGTTTATTAGGGGTTATAATTATTATTAATAAGTTATTTTTTAGGCTAGTCTTAATCCTTTAGATTTAGAGTTTAAGAATAAGTCTATTGATAATAATAAATAAACTCTTTATATATTATAATTATATTACCTATATTTATATAAGTAATTAAGTAAGTATTAATAGCTTAGCGCTTAGCTTCTTTTATATACTTTTCTTTAATAGCTATCTTTTACTCTTCCTATATTATCTTTTATTTACTAGTACCCTTAGGGCGTTTTACTTACTCTTAGTAGGTAAAATAAGAGGGATTAATACCCTCTATACTAGTCTTTAAATAATTAAATAAATATTATTGTCTATTATCTTATACTTCTTATATAATAATATTACAACTTCTATTTATAATAATAGCGCTTCCTTTTCTTATTAAAGTTCTCTTATATCTTTAATATATCCTCTAAATATTCTTTCAAAACTTATTAATTATAAGTAGAAGGATATCCTAATAAAGTATTAAAGTTTCCCCTTTTTTATCTTCTTATTTAAGATTTCTTCTAACTCCTATTATTCCTTATTATTAATAAGTTCTAGAGGTAGTAGTTTACGTATAAAGGTATTACCTTACTTATAAATATAAGGTTTTAAGACTAAGATATAGAAGATAGGATATATTAAATACTTTATTAATAATAATAGGTAGTATACCTACTTATTAATAGGTCTAAAGATATAAAAAGGTTTAATAAATCTATAAGATAACTTTTTATTAGGCTATCTTTACTTTAAGTTCTTTATATTTAATATAATAAGATCTCTTTAATTAAAAGATATTAGCTTATATTTCTTATTATAGAACTTTACCTATATTTCTAACATATTTTACTATTAACTTAAAAGGTCTTTATATAATTTATAGAGTTTCTAGATATATTCTTTTATATCTAGTACCTCCTTCTAATATATTCCGTCTTTAGAGGATAGGTAAATCTTAGGCTAGTAGTTATAGTATAGCTTAAATAGATTATAACTTATTATTATATTCTTTATATTATAGTAGATAAACTTAGTTAATAGTAATAATCTTACCTAATTATCTTATTTATTATTATAGTAAGTTCTTAGGTAATATTTTAATATTTAATTTTAATATTCTATTTATTTATTAATTTATAGATAGAAGGTTATACTTAGCTTATAATTTAACTTTAAGTAGTAATATAATTTTAATTAGTATATAGTTATAAAAAGGCTACCTTAATTTAATATAATATTATTAGGAGTATTATATTTTAAAAAGACTTCTTTAAATAAGATATTTATAAGGTTAATTATCTTAAAGTCCTTTTTTATAAGTAGAGAATAAAGTATTTTTATATTTTTATTAATTATTATAAGAATTATATTATAAATATAGCCTTACTATTTATATAAAGGTAGATTTATAATAAAATCTATTATAATTAACTTCTGTAATCCTATAGGCTTTAGAAGTATAATTAAATTATTATATAGATAATATTATTCTACCTTAACTCTTTAATAAATATTATAAGAGTTAATATATTCTTTAATATTAGCCTTTATACCTAATTAGGTATACTTTTAGCTAAGGAGATCAAGCGTCTTATTAAGCTTAAAATAGCCTATTAAAGGATTATTATAATAGCGCTTTAATAGCTCTTTATTAATTAATAAGTCTTTAGGAATATATAACTTCTTATTATATTTAAGAAGACCTTAATTATTAAAAGTCTATACTTTAGCTTTTATAATATAAGTTTTTATTATTTTATTTATATATTACTAGCTTATAAAAATATCTTCTTATTAAAGTATTTTAATTAATTTAATTATAGATTTTAAATTTATATTATATATATTTTATTTTTTACTATTATATTAACTAAAAAATATAGAATAAGTTATTTATAATTAATAGTTCTAATAATAGGAATAAGCTATATCTTAGCTATATTATAAATATATTAAGGTAGCGTCTTATTTATACTCCTTATAATTTTAAGTTAAGGATTCTTATATCTTTATAAATATACTCTATTTAATACTATTTTTCTAATAGCTATATTAATAATTCCTAGTACTATTAATCTAATAGCTAGAACTAGAGTCTATAATTACCTTATATATATATTATATATTATAGTAACTTTACCTTTATTATTAGAGGATTATAAATCCTATCCTAGCGTAGTAAGTATATATACTACTATTATACTATTAAAATAGGATTAGAAAGTCTTATAATAATTATTAGCTTTTATTATAATATAGGAATAAGCTTATTTATTACTTTACTTTTACTCTTATAATCTAGACGCCTTAATAGTATATTAGCTAGGTTTATCTTACCTAGCCTATATTTTATAATAAAATTATAAGTTAAGAGTCTAATTACCTAATATATCTATTAGTTATTTAAGGCCTTTATATTTATAAAATCCTTTAAATTATTATAATTTATAAGTACTTTAATAGGATAAAAATTACCTTCTAAATAATACCTTTATTATTTGAATATTATAATTATTATAAGTAACTGTTTATTATAAGTTTTATAATATTCTTTAATAAGTATTCTCTTTTTACTTTAGAAGGCTATTAAATACTACTATCTTAATTATTAGAGTTATAAAAGAATACTAGTAAGTCTAAAATTAAATATATTAATCTTAACTTATATAAATAATATAAGATTAAAATATCTTAATATTAATATATTAAGAAAAGCTTAATAAAGCTTATTAAATATATACTCTATACTATTAGATTAAATAAAGGGATTTATCTTAATACCTTTTATACTACCTTTTAATAGGCCTATTAACGGTAATATAATTTAGGAATATTAATAAATAAATTAATAATAGAAATTTATAAATCTAAGAAAGATTTAAACTTTATAAAGATTTCTTAATTCTAATTATAACTAAATTATATCTATCTTATATTAACCTATTATTACGCCTTTAATTAATATAATAAAACCTAGAAATTTAACCTTAATTATAAAAAACTAGTATTTCTTTAGATTTATAAATAATTTATATTACTAAAGTTATTTAAGTATTTAATATACATAGTCTTTATAATTTATATATAATTCTAAGTAGATAAGAATATTATTAAGGTAAATAATATAAAATTTATCTAATAATCCTATTAGAGACTTATTAATATAAGTTTAAAAGGTTACTAGTATACTTATAAGATTAAATAGTATTATTAAATATTTAAAATAATTATAATATATATAAAACGTAGTCTTCTATTTATCTCTTTTCTAGATCTTAATATAATAGTATATATCTTTAAGATTAAGTTTTATAAAGATCTTACCCCTATTTAGGTAGTTTAATATCTTATTAATTAAGGATAATAGTTATTAATTTTTAATAGTTATTTTATTTAGCTTATAATACTTAATATATAGATATAAGCCTCTATCCTTCTTTAGAATAAAAAGGATAGGTAATCTTATAAAACTCTTTAAATACTTAATCTATTCCTTTATTAAGGCTTTATTTAGATAGTATCTTAACTCTATTAATTTTATATTTAATAGTTTATATAATAGTTTATAAGGAGGATTACTAATTATATTAATAATATAATTACTCCCTTAATAAGGTAGTAGATATCTCGCTTTATTTATTAAGAATATATCTAAAAACTTATTAAATTTAGAGGATAATATTTATAATTTAACTATACTTTTTATACTTTAATTTATTATATCTACTACTCTTAAATTAGTTTAAGTAGGTTCTAGATTTATAATATTAGAAATAAGAAGTATATAAATAGTAAACTATTTCCTTAAGAATTTTATAAACTATTAAGGTTTATTAATTTAAAATAATAACTTATTAATTTTAAATTACTACTTCTTTATATTTATATTAAATTTAATACTTATTATATATTATATAAGCCTATCAATAATTAATAATAGATATACCTTATTAATAATATAAAAGGTATAGGTATATTAATAGAATAAATCTTAATTATCTATAATTTAATAAGTCATATTATATACTTTATAATAGAAAACTTATTTACTATTTATAAAGCCTAGATATAATAATTTTATATCTTTAATATATTTTAAGCTTACTTTAATAATATAAGTTTATAAAATAATATTTAATTAAGAATTATAATCTAGATATCTTTTATATTAGAGAGGATTATACTTTAATATTATCTTTACCTTATAATAATAAAGTATTAGATGTTTAATCTTTACTCCTTTCTACCTCTCCCTTATTAAGTTAAAGTCCTTAATAGAATCTATTTTTTTCCCTACTTTTTACTTTTATATTAACTTTAACTATTTATAGCCCTAAGGTTAGGATACTTTAAACTAGACTAAGACCTACCTTATTTAAATAATTTAAGATAATTAATTATATAATAATCCTTCTTATTATAATTTTAATAAATAATATTAAATAGATTATATAACTTAGACTTATTTTATCTTTATCTTATATTATACTTATTTAATCTTTATCTATTTAATTTATATTCCTTTATAATATTATCTTTATTTATTTATAGCTTCTTATCCCTATTATAATTTAATAGCTTTTATAATATATTTTACTAAGCCTTCTTACTAAGGGTCTTTATTTTATTAATATTAGCCTTAAGATATACTACTACTAATAGGAGTTTATCTCTTATATTAGGAAGGGATTTATAATTTATAAAGGTAATTTAAAGCTTTTTAATAAATTTAATATATAAATTTATAATATATTTACTTTTAACCTTTTTAAGAAGTTAGGCCTTTAAAGATATTAAGTATATTTTAAATTTATAAATTAATTATAAAGGCCTTTAATATATATTAATATATTATGAATATATACTTTATTCTTAATTTAAAGGATCTTTAATATAATTTAATAAGAAATCTATAAAGGTCTTTTATATTAATATTTCTAATAAATAAGAATATAAATAAGTATCTTAAAATTACTCTAGATTACTTTTAAGCGCTAATATTATAAATAAAATATATAATATATTTATAAGGAAGTTAAATAGGATTTATAAAAAGAATATATTATGATATTATATTTAATCTTAATATTTATAAATACTTCTTTTATAATAATCTGGAATAAAAGTTTATTTTAATATATTTTAAATAAAAATAGTATAATCCTTTAGTTTATTATATATACTTCTAATTAGTATTACCTCCTTTATTTATTTATTATAAAGATAGTAATATCTACTTTAATATCTTATAATTATTAAACTTATAATAGTTCCTCCCGCTTATATATTACCTATATAAGATATTTAATTAGAAGGGGAGTACTTTCCTTACTATTTCTTATATTATTATTAGGATTACTTTTAATATTATTATATTTAATAATTTCCTTAAGGTTAATAATTCTACCTTATTTATCTAAGGGAATAGGATTATTATTAATAGTATTTAATAACTTACTTTTACTTTAATTATATAATTACAGCGTATTACTTATAACCTTACTAGGATAAGTTATATTAACTATAATTAATAATAGATTATTATCCTTTAAGAGGTAAAAGAATTAGAATTATTAGAATTATTAATTATAAGAGGTATATAATAATATAATATTTATCTTATTTATCTTATTTATAATAAGACTAATTCTTAAGGAATCTAGGAGGTCTCCTATAGAGGGTCTTTATAAAATCCTAAGTAGAAGATATATAAGCCTTATATATTATTTCCCTGCATAGCCTTACTATATAAATAAGATATATACTAAGAGTATACTATAAGCTAGTAATAATAGATAAAAGTCGCCTTTGAATTATTTAATCTAATTGAAAAGTTAAGCTAAAAATAACTTTATAAGTAATAATATTATAAGATCGATTGAATTATTAATAATAGCTTAGATAAGGCGTTTAGATAATTTTATTATATAGATAAAGCTGTAATAATATAAGTTTATAAGTAACTTTTTACTTTTATTTATTTTAATAAGTAGCTTATAAACTAGGAGGAAAAAGCTAATTAAGCGTAGTAAAATAAATAAGAATCTTAAATTATAAATAGATAAATTAATTATAATATAATTTTAGATAATATCTAAAATAAATTTAACCTATCTATTATTATATTAGAAGAAATAGAGAGGCTTAAAAAATTATATAAAATATTTTAAAATATAATACCTTTCATAGGAAATATCTATTAGCTATAAATTAGCTCTTTTAATTAAAAAATACTTACTTTTATAAAAAAGGTTAATAGTAATATTAAAACCTATAATAATAAAAAAGGTTATAATTTAAATTATAAAATATTTCTTTTAAGATATTTCTAAAATAAATACTAGAATACGTAAGTATTAAAAATAATATATAAAGATATAATTAATTCTAAATAGAAAAAGGAGCTAGCTACTATTTTTAATACTTTTTATATTATAATATAGGAATTCTACGAAGATTATAACTTACTTAAAATATAGGCTTAATAATATATTAATATTAATAAAAAGTTTTATAACTTTTAGAAACTAAGGAGTCCTAGTTTAATTCTATTATTAATATTAGTAATAATAGTAGTATTAATCTAGTACTAGTAATACTAATAATATTAGTATTAATTCTAGGATTAAGCTAAGTATTAAGAATAATAGTATTAATAGTATTAATATTAATTCTAGTTTTAGTAATAGTAAGAATATAGATATAAATAATATAAAAGACCTATTTACTAGAATAGGATTTACTAATAATAGTAATATAGAAATAACTAAAGCTATAAATCAATTTATTTTAAATAGTAAATTAATTAAATCTAAATATTAAGTTTTTAAAACTTTTTAGTTTTTAATTAAAAAAAGTTAGATTTATATATATAAAAGTTAGTATAATTATATAATAATTTAAAATCTAAAAATATTTTATTTATTAAGAAGCTAATAAAGGAGATTATTACTTAATATAAATATTAATATAAAAGTATATATTGAATTATTATATTAATTAATAATATTATAATATTAGGAGCTAGTTAATATCCTCGTATATCTATTATAATAAAATAGCTAGAAGATTTAAAAAATACTTTTTTATTATAAAATAATCTTATTAAGATAGCTAGCTAGATATAAATTAATTAAAATCTTTTAAATTATTTATTATATTATAAAATAATTAAATTTAAAAGATAAAAAGTTTTGATAATATTATAAATAAAAGTTAGACTTTTCAATAAAAAAATAAAAATAATATAGTAAATTAAAAATAATTAATGTAAAACCGTAAAAGCGGCTTAATTTACTATCAGCTAAGTAGGATTTTCTTAACTAAGATTTTCTTAATTAGGAATCGTTTAAGTAGGATTTTCTTAACTAAGAATCGTTTAATTAGGATTTTCTTAATCAGGATTTTCTTAATCAGGAATCGTTCAGCTAGGATTGGCTCAGCTAGGGGTTACTTAACCAGGAGTCACTTAACCAGGATCTATACAGCCAGGCATCGCTCAACCAGCAGTGAGCCAACCAGCGGTTTCTTAAGCAGGGTTTACCCAGCCAGGAGTCGCCCGGCCAGGAGTCACCCAACCAGGAGCTGGTCAGCCAACTCAAGCTGATATAATCCCGTCCTCCGCAGTTCATGCAATGATAGCCAGCGCGGTTCAACAGGCTATTCAACAATATCAACGACAATCGATCCCGGTAGAGAATGCTAGGGCTTCGATATAGATACGGATATACCTATTGGAAAAACATACAGACCGTGTGTAATCTAGGTCTGGGAAGTAAGAGGTACATGCAGCTGGGGGATTACGTGCTCACAGCAGGATTTTCGCATTCAGCCAATCAGCAGACTGAACACCCACACCATACCGTCATTCTCTTGCCTCTACAAATGTATTGGTCGTTGGGACTATGGCCATTCGGATACCGTAGCGTTTCAGCCTGGAGGACAAGGCTCGGATGTGTCTTGCCATTGCCCGCCTTCCGTCTATCATGACACGACGACCCAAACCTTACAGCCGCTGAGTTTGCACTTGGAAAACAAAGTTCATCTGCCCAGTGATCCGATCTTACCCATGGATCCTTTGTCCATCACGGCTTCCATCATTGGCATAGGTGCTGTTGCAACATCCACTAGCGGCGCCTTGAGGGATCTGCGGAAACTGTGCAAGAGTCTTCCGGGTAGATTACATACCTTGAGCAATGAAGTCTCCGACTTTGAGGTGGTCCTTCATCGAATTGCCTCCTTATACGAAAAGCGGCAAGACGACCCAGTATTGAGAGAGCAAGAAGCCTTCGTCCAGGATCTACTGGACCAGGCAGAGTCGAAGCTGAGCGAACTAAGAGATATCGTTGAGGCGATACATTTGTAATCAAGACTTCAAAGATTCCCATATTTAGAGCGCACGCGTAGCGTAAGAATCAACCCAAATTGCAGGTATTACAAGAGGGAATCAAGAATATTAAGTACAGCCTCAATATTATGCTTGGTGTATCGAATTCTCAGGACATAATACGAATCTGTATTAACCTGGAAGAGATCTCGTTAGTCAGTTCTAGCGCTACGCGAAGTCAGGCCTCCTATAAAGGAGAACATCCAAATAAGTCTCATATATTACCGCGACGACTTGGCTAAGTCTTTGGTTCGTATATATTAGCAGGTTAATTAAAGAATTGGCAATATAGAAGAACTACTCAAAGAGCAAACGTCACAATTGCAAATAAGCCAGGCCAATCAGTTGGGCACAGCTTATGGACGGCGGCCATCTTACATAAGGCCACCCATAGTTTCGCGGCAGCCGATATAGTATACGGAAAGTAAGAGCACGGAAAATATAGCTATAAGAGTCACCCAATATGCAGCATATCTACAAGGGTGTCCATACAGGTATTATATACAACAAAGAGCCTCAACGCCTAGCCTTACTGATCGGGTTTTTAGCCAAATATTCGTTATTTACGCTGGGCTACTACTGATTAACGCCAAATACGACACGGATTTATACGAGAAGTCTCAGGCTACCCATATTAATGTTGAATGTTAGTTTCCCTTTAGATTTATTTAGTCCAAGATCCTGCGTCTATAATTAACCTATCAGCCCAATATTGGTCCACAGTTTGACTTAAGCACGCTTAGGAGAGTTCTAGATTCTGCTTCTTTTGATTCAACTTCGCACTGGCTAATAATATTGACGGCTTGAAAGATCTGTTCAAGAGAGGTTTAGCATCTCCCCAGGATGTCAGTACCACTCGAGGCTACTCTGTGCTCAGATGGGCTATATGCGGAAAACAATTCCAGACTTGCAAGTTCCTCTTGCACGCTGGCGCCGACCCAGATTATAGACCTATAGCTGCGTCCGACAACAGTCCGAGAAACAAAGCCCACCAAGCCCTACTCATGGGTCGCCTTTCACAGGCGGACGTGGAAGCACTTCGATGCCTGACACAGGATGATGACTTCATTGGAGAACAAAATTATACAACATTGCACAAAATTATTTTGGGTCTTTTATTGGCAGGACTTGAACAAGAGATATGTCTACATCCCGAAGAGATCAATAATAGAGATGTCATGGACCGCACGCCTTTGGCATGGGCCGCATACCGTGGGGACGACCGAGCAATTGTCACGCTGCTGAGCCATAGGGCAGAGGTCAATACCCTCGACGTTCAACACTCTGCACCAGTCTGCCATGCTACAGACAGAAACTATATCACCTGCGTTCGTCTACTTCTCGAAGCTGGCGCGGACCCCAATATCGCTGCTGCACATAGCCATAAAGTGGGCGATAGCCTGAATTGTGCTTCGCGCAACGCCTCCGATCCTCTGATCCTCAAAACACTTCTTGACTTCGGCGCCAATATCGGGTCTTGTGGCGTCAATGGTATGACGCCGCTGATCCATGCCTCGAGAAGAAACTTAGCAAGCTTCGCCAATCTGCTGCTCGAATACGGAGCAAACATCAATACTATCAACACGGCTGGCCAAACTCTACTCACCATTGCAGTGGCGTATAACAGCCATAACGTCTTGAGATTGCTACGTGATTGTTGGTTTGAATATAGCGAGTATCCTCGCCTCACAGGCCCTCATTTGCTACAGATTACGGCTTTTTACGTAGATGTTGAAACGATCACCATCTTAATGAACACGGACCATCTTCGGTTGAAATATGACTTATCCTACGGTCTTGGATATTTTACGAGCCGCTTGAGCGAGCGGCCTAATGCAATAGAGAAGCTCATCCTTGCATTTGATGAGTTAATTGGCATCATCAAGCAAGGGCCTGCGTTGGCTAATCATTATGATACAGCGAGCTTCATGGAAGCCGGCCAGGCGCACTCCGATACAAGTGACTCGGACAATGAGATCTTTGAGAATGCATTGGAAAATTTGCATCTTGCAACGGGCCGTGTGCGGGAAGCAGACCAACGAGTACCTCGATCAATTGCTAGTGCAACATCTTGATTGGGTTCAAATTCATATAAGAGTTCCTCATCCGGAGCCGTGAAGGATGAACGCGAACGACTAGGTAGATGTGTACGAAATGACAGGGGTAATTCTTACCTAAACTTTCAGAAACGCATGATCAAGTCTATCGACAACGTGATCCACATCATTATTTTAGCGACCTTTATAGTGATTGTGGCTATGATTGGCAGATGACAACATTTTGTAGGTCTGACGTCCATTTATGACGAAAGGAATGCTTGATCTTTCCTTCTTATCACGTTCAGCGAGCTCGATCAAACAATTCAACATCCCGGCGGCCTTTTAGGCCCATTTCAATCCTGTTGGAGTGCTTGCGGTCCCATGGCCCAACAGCGTCATCGTGAGACCGGCACCACCAGTCCTCGGCGACAATTTGGCGCTCTGCCATATGTGGTCAACAGGTTCTGTCACCAACTCCCCAGTCGTGCGCGTAGATGACTTTCCACAGTATATACCACAGCGCCAGAACGGCATTCCCGTCGGAGACTCCTGTGCCTGTGTGTGTGAGATCGACATCTATGTGCCTTGCCCGGCCATTGCGTTGTAACGTGCTGTTGTCCGTGACCCTGTGCCTTTCATGAATTCATCAAGTGGATTTAGGCATGATGTCTCAGCTTTGTCGTCATCGGGTATATTTTCTTGCGTGGGCGCCGCCCATATCAAGTCTGTTTCGCAGTATTTGACAATCACAGTGTTGAGCGGCCAATGGTCTTACGAAACGTACAGACAAGGGATCCATCTCGTCATTATCCAGTACACCATATATTAAATACTCAGGGCTGATACAGGCACATTTTGCGCTCTCATGTTGTAGATTATCCTTTCATGCTGCGATACTATGTCGAAGTGATTTTTCGCGGCTCCCCAAGACGGCAGCGCTGATGTTGGAGCAACCCAAGCCGGCGTCATATGTCCAGTGAACAATCTGAAAAACACCAGAGGAGGGACAAGGATGACGGGGTTTTCCCTCACATCATGAGTAAAATGGGTCGGCTTGGTGGGATCGAAGGGTGCAGACATGAGATTCGGACCCGATGAACTACGCCTTCGTCAATTTTTATTCCCCATCCATGTGTCATAGATATTGTACCTGATACTGTGATAGATGTTGGACTTATCACACGCTGGGGAGGTAGCAACAAATGACAGGGCCGTGGCGAGGACATTATACGTGTAGACCCATGTCTTCATTGTGAACGCCATCGAGATCTCCAGGGACGAACTTACATCAATGGGAAAGACGATATGACACGACCTTTCTCGGCTATCAAACCTCTGATTTTAGTCCACTTCATCATGTCAGTGTACATTCCATAATGAATTATGGTATAAAGAACGCTCACATTGCGGCTATTCAGCTTACCTACGGCCCCATCTTCTTTTGCCCCCTGTTTCTCATTGCGACTCGTCCGCACGTAATAGCACAGTCTACCCATCTGCTTTGTCGATCTGTTTAATCTCTCACAGCTACCTAAGATAGGACAACCAAAACAGCCCTTTCGACGCGAAGAGTCGTCCAAGGTATCTGGAGGAGAAAGTAGGTGCGAGACGCAATAATGCCCAATATTGCGAGATTGTTGGGACTGACCGTCTTCTTCTGAAAGTTATGACGATATCGGTAGTAGTTCGAAGCCACAGAAAGTACACATAATCACCTACCATTCATCATGCCTGTTTTTCATGATATAGCTTCAAATTTTATTCCGGCGTTGACGAAGGCACCAAGAACACAAGGAACGGCTTTCATGCTTGGACAAGAAACATCTGAACTGCCTGATAAGTAACAAAAGCCAATCCTGACCCGTGGTATTTGTTATGAGATGACGAGGACCAAGAATCAGAACCGGCCCCAATTTCATGAGATCTCACTCGAAACATACTGGCAATTCAAGATTTTAATCCTAGAGTAGATCTCGTCTAGCAAATCATCACCTTATAGAGAATCGATATTGGAACTGTGATGCTTGTCAAAATTACTTACCTTTTGGCCCCTGGCACTTTGTTTTGGGGAAAAGGGCGGGAAGTAAAGGCAGGGGTTGCGAAGAAACGTCCGGTAAGGATGCACCAATGGGCAGACGGCGATGATGGCGCGAATGATTGTTCCAGATATAGAAACAGGTCTGACTCTTTTGAAAGTTGACTGAGTAAGAATTTGGAGGGGTTGATTACCAGTCGAGGGTCAAGGAGGAGAATCTTTTCAAAAGTTTAGGAGGTTCCGTACGTAAAATTAGCGATCTGTCAGGTAAAGTAATTAAAATCTAGGACTTTGAATTGCTATGAATGGTCTTTGAAGAATCTAACAATGTTTGTGAACGTAGGGGACTCTATGCTCTCGAAGCTTCCCGTAGCTGCTCGTACTCGAGCCTCTAGCTTTCCTCAAGTCTTCAGGTTAGTGATGAAGTCAGGGTTCAGTACCCCATGCCTAAACGGGTTGTGATTGCAACAGACTTACGACCACCCTCAGCCTCAATAGCTCACCACTTCCTCTCAGCAAATGTCAACGGGCAGTTATCCTGCTCAACTATCAGCAATCCCTTTCTCATTCCCTTTCTTGAGGAATCTCATCTCACCATTGGAAAGATTGTGGCAAAGACCTTAATCTCCTCGGACTGCGGCGTCGCGTGGTGTGTCCAATCCAGCAACAAGCTCGCCTTGCCCAGGAACAGCGCCAAGTTAAGCTGCGCGTAGTGCTGTCCGATGCAAACATGCGGTCCAGTTCCGAAAACAAGGAAATTTTTTGCGCCTTTTGTTTCGGCGTCGCCGGTATAATAGCGCTCCGGATCGAATATCTCCGGATGTGGATAGACTTCGGGGTCTTGGAGAGCCATGTATGTTGTGGGGACCACCATTGCGCCTGCTTCAGTGTTAGGAACGGTTTTGGTTGCAATTTATAAACCACTCCTCACCTTTTGGAACCGTATACGTGTCGGTGATGGGAAACGCTTTCTTCACCGCGTACGGCACCATGATGACAGGCGGCCGATACCGGAGAAGCTCCCTGATGACTGCACGAGTGTAGGTCATTGATTCCAACTGGTCCAGGTCAACAGCTGCGTGAATGTCGCCTTTGCGGATATCGTAATTTTCCTTGCGCACGCGGTCAAGGACGTCGGGTCGCTGGGCCATGGTCTGGAACAACCAAGTTGCAGCACTGCTGGTGGCATCCTGAGAGGCAAACAAGAAGGTGAAAACCGTCTGAGCGATCTCGTAGTCGGTAAACTCGCGTGAAAGAACCGTCGGCTTCTCTCCAAAATTCTCAGTGCATAGGCCTTTCGCCTCGGCCTCGAGCCATTTCTTTGAGGCGAAGGAATTCTTGATCCAAGCATCCATAATGCAGGTCGGCTCTCCACCAACAGCCATACGTACCTTACTCTTCGCGCTAGCCTTGGAAAATTCGGCTAGCACATTGTCGCTCGACTTCTTACCGTACCATGTCTTGGTGAAGGGCAAGATAATAGGAAAATTGACAAGCTCGAGCGCCGCAGTGATCAGATAGTAATCATCGGCGATCTTCTTTACGGCCTCGTCCGAGATATAGGTACCGCAAAAGGTCCGGAGCGAGACAGCACACATCACCTCACGGAATTTCGGCATGAATGGCACAGGCTTGCCACCAGCATCCTCGGTGACCTTGAGAAACTTTCTGAGATACCGCCTGTAGACCTCCTCTTGACCAGGCAAATAGGATTGGAGCGCTTTTCTTGTGAACAGACCATTGAGGCCTTTGCGGAAAGCGATATGGGCTGGCCCGTCCAGAAATACCCAATTGTCGGCACCGAGCAGCTTATGGGCAACATCAACGACGCAAGGCTTCACGTAAGCTGGCGAATTGAACACCTTCCTGGCCATGTCGCGGGTCGCAGCAATTACGACGAACCTGTAGTCGAGTTTTGTCAACGCTCGCCCCTTTGAATGTACAAGCGTTCCAAGGAAAACATACTTGTGGAATACAGAGACGCAGCTCAAAGGGCCGCTCTTCCATTTTGCGTAGTATTCCTCGAATTTGGGATTGACTGATTGCAGGAACGGTCCAATGAAGGGCTCCTTGAAGGCCGGCCCCACGATATTACCTTTGTTCAACCAGTACCTGACTGTAATAGGGAGCGCTTGTCAGCATTAGATCATTGTAATCTCAAAGCGTACTTGGCATACTCTGGTCATAGGCAATGAGAACCGCCAGGATTGTGAAGGTGATGGTCAACAGGTTCGCATTGCCGACATTGACGGCATACTCCACATCTGGCAGGTCGCCATCCCGGACACTAGCGGACGGCGAGGCGAAGCTGCTGGCCTTTGTGTCCATGATCTGAACTACTGGATAGGTGTGAAGGAAGGTAAAGGTGGACGATGCATTGAAGAAAATCTTGAGTTTAGCGTCAACGCCAGCGCGCTTTCCGCCCCGGAAGTAAGCGATCGCTTAATGCCGGGGCGGATACGATCGCATCCGAGACGCGAAAATCAGTTGCAATTGCTCCATCATGGTGCCACCGATGGTATGCTACACTAGGTACACAATACTAACCGAGCCTCTACCAACAGCAATGACCTTCGTGGTCTAATTATCGTTGCCTTGTCTAACAGTGCACTCAATCGGCTACTTTG
>JAABUL010004620.1_pt1 | contig 18162 bp, 32 predicted proteins | sample 5559151 | NCBI WGS metagenome assembly JAABUL01 (sample SAMN10711876, study PRJNA513368) | rock metagenome | isolation source: Antarctica rocks | place: Antarctica: Victoria Land, Pudding Butte sud | reverse complement strand
GCCCCGGGGCAGCGGACCACTTTTGAGGGACTGCACCGCCTGGGGCGCCTGCTGGCGGCGCTGATGTTTATGAAACTTTGCAGCTCTCTGTGCTACACAGCAGCGAGGACGAGGCGGAGCCTGCGAAATGTTTCGCAGGGCTGCGTCTGCCGCCTGGGGCGCCCTAAAAACCCTAACCCCTAAACCCCTGCTGGCGGCCCTGCCGTGCTATTCCAAACACATTGCTGTGTGTCAATCATACATGTGTCAATCATACAATCGCAACTGATACTGTCACATGAAAGGTGTTGAATGGGTGTGAAGTGTATCATGTAGGAAGCGAGGGTGAGGCAGAGCCGGCGGCGCATCTTTTGGGGAAGCACTGTCTGCATCGCACCCAGCTGCAGCTGATCTTCGTGCCGTGTGCTGTCTGTGCCATTTGCACAGGAACAAGGGGCAGGCAGAGCCGGGGTTGCACTCTGCAACTGCTGCACCGTCTGGGTCCGCGCCTGCTGGCGACGTTACTGTAGTTGGTTGTCGAATCAGGCGTGTATATATCAAACAGAAACAAGGGGGTATCGAAGTCGGCGGAACACTTTGCGGGGCTGCACTGTTTGAGCGGCCGCGCTGCTGTATTCGCTATCTCAAAATCATGCTCCTCGTTCTGGTTACGCAGGAACAAGGGGGAGGCTGAGCCGGCGGAGCACTTTGGGGGGCTGCACCGCATTGGGCGCCGCCTGCTGGCTGCGCTGCTGGAGGCGGCGCCTCGATTCGAGCGCCTACTGCCGCTGGGCGGCAGCGTCTCTGACGCCGGCTGGGTGCAGCTGGCGGTTTTCCTGGCGGTGGCACAGGCACGTGACACATGCTACAGCATGTTTTTGCTTGCCGAGCCTCTGGCAGAGGCCCGAGGTCCAGGTCAACGATAAGGGAGGAGCATTGACACAGCTTACTCCATAATGACACAGCTTACTCTATATTGACACGCCTTACTCCAGACATCAAACCATGAAACTGTTCTCCGGAAGCCATGAACACGAACGCCACTTCCAGGGTCTGGACGCATATGCCGGGCGTGGCGCCGCCTGGGCCTTCAGCATGGCGGAGGAAGCTGCCGGGCGGGCCTGCGCCGGCGGCGCCCCGGCGGCATTCCTGCAGCCCGTGTTTACCGCCGTGCTAGGGCTCCTCCAGGTGACAGCTCATATGAAAGCTGAGGAAACCTCCAGTTCCAGTCTGCATTCGAGGCAGAAGACTCAATCCGGTGCGGCATGGTGCAGCGAACTTCGGATGTTGCACCATTTGAACATGATCAACATCTGCACGATGACGCATGACACGCTGATGGTTTCGGTAGACGTCCCTCTTGCATGCCGCCCGCACACTTTGCATTTTGCAGCGGCGTGAGGCAGACATGCAGGGCTGCCCAACCGCATCGATGTGTGGACCTGCAGATGAGTAGCCTGGACGAGATGTGCGCGGCTGCCGACGCGCCAGTGAGCGGCGACGCCACAGCGGCAAACGCAACAGCCGGGGAGCAACGCGCGGCAGCCGCCCGCCGTGCATTCCAGGTGCCGAACTAGGGTTTAGGGTTTAGGGTTTAGGGTTTAGGTAGTGTTAACCCTAACCCCAGAGCGCTGTGTTGATGTAACCTGCATACGGCAACCTCTTGATGTCCATCAGGATGCAAAAACAAAGCACATGCACCTTTTTTCATCATGCAATTTTGGAGGAGACCCCGCCTCGACAGTGTTGAGACGCTGCCCATCAAGGCGCTGCGCCACATGCAGCGCCATATGCTCTGGAAAACTGCAGGCCGACGATTTCAATTCACCAGCATCATGTGGTGCGATCTCAGCAGACAGGGCATCCAAGCATCCGCATCCTGCACGCGCAGTTCCTGGGGCACTGGCGGCCGCTGGACGCTGCGGGGTGGGCAGCGATGCGGGCGGCGGCACTGGACGCCGTGCTGGCCGGCATGCCTCGGACGTTGTACGACGACGGCCTGCTGCTGGTCCGCCTCGATTCAAACTTATCGACACCCCAGCAGGCGAAACCCCCGCTGGGATGGTTCTTGTCAACATTCAGTTCCCAAATGCGCCGCAGTCGATGCACATGCAGTCTTGATGTCACTCGGCACCCCTCGGACGCTGTACGACGACAATCTTCTGCTGGTGCGCCCTCGACGCAGCCAACAAGGCAAAGCCTTTTCAGAGGAGACTATTGGGCAATCGACTGCTGGACGCCGTGCTGGCGGGCATGCGTCATACGCTGTATGACGACGGCCCCCTGCTGGTGCGATGCAAACGTGGCGCTTTGGAACTCAATGGCAGTTTTATGAAATGAGTTTGCAGAGTCCTTCTGCGATGTCGATCTGCGGAGCACGTACATATGCATTTGGCGCCTCGCAGTTGAAACCTCCTGGCGTGGTGTCAGTTCCGTCCCCCAGAGTGTGCTGTTCCATCTGTGCATGTGTGCGACTTGCGAAGGACGGGATGCCACCTGTTCTGTGAACGCCCCTGCGGATGCCTGCCCAGGCGGCGGCGGCAATCGCGCAGCCCGAGGACGCCGGCGAGGTGCTGACGACGCTGCTGGCGCTGCCGGCCGCAGAGTCTAAGCAAGGTGCGCACCGCCAATTCACCTTGTCATTCTGCATCCTGTCTTCTCAGAGCGTCAGACCCATCATCTCGGCTGGCACTCCAGAGCTCTTCCAGATCTGGAAACCTCAGCAGAAAGCGATGACGCCTCGGGCGCAGTCGGATCAATTGCAAAGCTGAACCTTGCTCGCTTGCATCAAGTCAGGGGTTCAACGAAGATGTCGCATGAAGCTCAAAGGCAGCGCATGGCGGACCAGGCTCCTTCGCATGTGACTGGACCTTCACCTCCTTTTGCATCGGCACGCAGAACGCGGCGCAGCTATCTGCGCCGGCGCTGGCAGCTAGATCCTGGGGCCGCAAGAGAATCAATCAAGGAAACCCATCAACGACCCCTGCCTGGACTCACAGGCACGAGAAACGCGGTGCAGCTGTTTGCGCGGCTGTACCGGCGGGAGACGGGGACGCTACTGGAGGCGCTATCTGCGGCGCTGACGCCGGACGCAGATCTCGGCATCGACGCCCGCGTGGAGGCTGCTGAAGGTGATTTTGTGCGTTTCTTGTTTGAAGTGTGCATTGGCCTGAAATCACGATCACGCATGCTTCCGCAGTGCCTGAGGTACCGGGGCCCCGGAATTGCTCCCGAGTCAGCTCCTGCCGCCGCCGACATTTGGTGCTGCAGGAGAGCAATGTTGCAGGAGGGGCTCTTGCCATTCGACAGGAAAGACGCATCTGTTGGGTCCTCCCAGACTTGCCTGCTGTGGTTCCCGCAGCCATGACGGCGGCGGCGGAACGCGCCATCGCTGCACAGCCGGCGGGCGCATCGGAGGCGCCCACACAGCTGCAGCCCACCCTGTGGCGGCCAGCGGCCATCACCAACCTGGCTGCCAGCCTGGCGGGTGACGCCTCGCTGCGGGTGCAGTCCCAGCTCCAAGCAGTTCTGCAGCTCGGATGCTCTCGCCGCATGCTCTGCCCTGCGAGCCTTCTGGGCAGCTGTTCGTCACGACTCACAATCAAAAGCGCATGTTGATTCCCGCAGCCGTGGATTCCCGATCATTTACCCAGCAGTGGCTGAATCCGATGTCCGTTCCTAGTCTGTTGCCTCCACTGCCTTCAAGATGCTAGAACGCTGCTGCAGGTGCGGCGTGTCGCAATGGCCGCCCTGGCAGCTGCTGAGGTGGCCACCGGCACAGAACAGGAGCGGGCAGTCGTGGTCGCCATTGTCCTGAAGTGCCGAGACAGGCGCGCATCGCCACGTTGCGTGTTATCTTCTTTGAGGCAACTGCTGCAGCGCTCCCTGTCTGTGGAGCTCCTCTTCCACATTCTGAAGCTACATGTAGTTCGCAGACAGGTCCATTTGATCATGCAGGTAAATGCTCTAGCCTGCGCCATCTGATGGGCCTATCTTTCAAACAGCGACGAAGTATTGAACGATTGCCTTGATAGACAGTGTCGACGTGACTGAGCGTCGAGCGTGTCCTTGCAACGCGCAGAGACCGGAGCATCCGGGAAACCGCGTGGCAGATGCTGCTGCAGCTGCCGCTGCCGACGCTGCTGGCCGTCCTGGCGCCCCGCGACTGGCGCGCGCTTTTCGATGCGGCGCTGGTGCCATCGCCGCAAGAGGCGCCTCTGCCGGCTGCCGCCGGCGGCGCTGGCGGCACAGCATCACCATCACAGCAGCCTGCGGGGTCGTCCAAGAAGGTCCGTAGTGCTCATGATGTGTCGTGCGTTCTGGCGCAGAACCGCTGCCTGTTTGTTTGTTGTTCTTCACGACAGGGTGTAGGGCGTTTGAGGCTCTGCTGCCTCTAAGGCTCGGAAATGTTGATACTTCTGGCTTGTTGCCCTGGCAGTCAGCCATCTCACTCCTTTTCGTCCGACCCTGGCTTTTGAGGACCAATATTGTTGTTCAGTATTTGGATGCGCCATGCAGCCGCGCGGCGGGAGGAACGCTGAGCCAGAGGGGCCGGCCGCGGTGCGAGAGGGACAGGAGCTGCTGCGATTATTTCTGACGGGCGGGCTGCCAGCTGCTGCGGCAGATGCCGGCGGAGCCGGGAAGCAGGATGCAGCCGCCCTGGTGAGCGAGAACGTCATTCACACAGCTGCACACTATTGCTGCCGTAATAATCATGGCTGGACCCTTCATGAAGGGTGCCCAGATCAGTGCCGGCAAAGGACGAGTTCCTGCTCCTGTAAAGAATAATGACCATGTACGCATCGTTCATTGAATGTGATTTGAAGAAAATCAGATGCAGGCGGAGCGCTTTGCATGGCTCCACCGGCTGCACTAGCCAGAGCCTCGATCTTGCTTCCTGACGGTTTCGCTTACTAGCCCTTGCTATCCTTTCAGCACAACTTTCTCTTTCCATTCCATGCAGGATGATCGGGACTGTGCCCCATGCGGAGCGCCTGGCATGGCTGGACCTGCTGCACCAGCCGGCACACGTGTGTGCTCCCGCTCCTCGACGCCCTGGTTGCACCACTGATGACTCTTCTTCCTTTACGTGTTCAGGACGAACGGGACCGCTCCCAGGCAGAGCGCCTGGCATGGCTGGACCTGCTGCACCAGCCGGGGCGCGTGTTGGCCGCCTACGCGCCCGTCGTGCGCGCCTACGTGCCGGCACGGGTCGTGTGCGCGGTCGCGGCGGCGCCGCAGCTGGCGGAGGCGGATGAGACGACAGACGTCTGGCAGTGAAAACGGGCTTCCCCCAGAACGGGCTTCCCCCAGCTAAACCCTAAACCCTAAAGCAGCCAGAAAGCTACAGCCTGGCGGCATGGAAAGCCGGAAAAAAACGGATGCGTGCACCATCTGTGGCCCACAGTACAAGCACGTGCGGTTCCCACAGAGCTTTTAAGGGGGTGTGGCATCGAGTCCTTGCTGCTCATGTTGTGGCCATGGTACACGTAGGAGATGTAGGATGTATCCTACATATATACAGGATATATGTAGGATATGTAGGACATGTAGGATATGTAGGATATATATGTAAGATACGTAGGATATATGTAGGATAGTCAAGGACTGAGCTGATGTATGGTGGTGCTGAGCAGTCTGTTGGAGCCCCACATGTTGCAAGATTAGTCCGGCTATCACGACTGCAATGCCTACAAGGTCTCATCGCTACCGGCGATTTCGGCGGCGCCCTCATCACCCTTTTGCGCCGCCAAAAGCGCAAGGTACGGATCAGCAGCCTCCGGCGCAGCATCGACCACCACCGCCGAATGCACATCAGTGGGCTCATCGGCATCTGACGACTCGGAAGCTGGATCCTCAGCTTCGGCGGGGCCAGAATCCTCAGCCGGCGGCGCTGCCTGCTCATCTGCGGCATCCGCATCGTGCTGGCCCACAGCTGGAGGGTCGGCTGAGTCAGCACCGAACTTCGGCCCGAACTTCGGCCACGCGGCCTTGAAGGCCGCGTCCCCGCCGTCCAGCGATGCCGCCTCGCCAAGGCCACCAGTAGGGCTGGGTTCCGGCAGCTCGCCAGCAACTCCCTCGTTGGCAGCGCGTGCGCTTGCGCCTGCCTCATCGTCCGCCGCTGCGTCAGCCACAGTAGGCGCTTCTGCATCAGCTGGCGCCGCGCCAGCGCTGGCTGCTGGGACGTCCATGTCAGGATCAGCTTCCAGCTCGTCTTCCACAGAAGCTGCAGCATCCTCTGCAGCGGCATCGTATGCAGTGGCATCCTCTGCAGCGGCGTTCGCTGCAGCTTCCTCAGCGACTTCATCAGCGGCGACGGCGTTGGCGCTGCCGGCGGCTCGCGGATGCAGCTGTGCCGCTGTTCCTTGGACCACCACATCGTCGAGCTCGTCCGGCTGTCCAAACGCCGCCGCCATTGCCGACACCAGCAGCCCGTCGTGGCAGCTGTCTCCAGGGCTATCCCCAGGCACCTCTTCACCCTCCAGGATCGCTGAGATGCTGCTGCCGTCTGCTGCTGCCGCCGGCGCCATGTTTGGTGGCGAATCTGGAGTAGCATAAGTCCAGGACGCCGGCATTCTGTCGTCATCCGTGTCTGGCTGGGCAGCGCCTGCGATATCGCCCTCAATGTCAGGCTGTACCGCAACATCCTCCTGGCCGCCGGCATCCGAACACGCAGCTTCCGCAGGCAGGTCTGCAGGTTCGGCATCGCCGTCAGCGCCGCTGGTGGAGCCGCGAGCATCCGCAGCCTCTGCAGCCTGCTCCGCCATGCTGCTGCTGCAGTCTTGCGGTGCCGTCGCCGCCACGACGCCGCCTGCAGACGCATCAGCGGCAGACCGCAGCGCAGCATCTTGAAGATTTTGACCATGAAGGTCTGCAGCAGGCGCAACAGGCGCCAGGTCATCAATCTCCACAGGCGCAGTGCCTGCGGCGGCCTGGCCGCCCTGCCGCTGGCTTCCCGCCGCCTCCACCGCGTCCGCAGCCTCCGCGGCTTCCGATGCGCCTGCCGCTTCCGCTGCCTCCTCCGTGCCCAGCTCATTAGTCACATCCGCCGCTGCCGCTGCGCCAGCCGCCTCCGCTGCCTCCTGGGCCGGATATGCCTCCGGCACTACCTCGCAGCCGCCGCTGCCGGGGCAACCGCTTGGCGCTGGCATGCCGCTGCCGGTGTTTGCTGATGGTGCAGGCTCTGCCCTCTCATCGGCAGCAGCTGCTGCGCCCAATGCGGGCTGCTCACCCGGGCACCTCGCAACATCAGCTGCGGCTGCATCGCCAGGCGCCGGGTCTTCCAGCAGCTCAATCGCGGAGGCCCCAACGGCAACCGCGGCGGCATCCACCAGCACAGCGTCGTGAAAGATAATTGGCTGCTGCTGCTGCTGCTGCACATTTGCAGGCGCTACATCTGCTGAGGAGTCTGCCAGTTGCGGCGCATTCATCGCACTGTCCGCGCGGTTGCTGCCGCTCACAAACAGCACGTCAGCGGCAGGCTGGCTGCCGCCCCGATGGGGGCTTGCGCTTTTGCCGCCGCCGCTGCCGCCGCCGCCAGCGGCGGCACTGCCGCCGCAGACAATGCCAGGGGCAGTGGACGCCGAGCGTGTGCCGCCACCGCTGCCGCCGAGCTGGAGCGCAGCCTGCAGCGCCGCTATCAGGCGGTCGTCGTTGTCAGCTTTGCGCAGCAGCACCGCTAGGTGGCGTCGCAGCGCCTTCATCTGCGTTGCAGTGACAGAGAGGACCTCATTTACACGTTGATGTGAAAATGCTTCCTGAATCTATTGCCCTTGCTCAAAGCCTGCAGCGGCAACACGTGCAAGGGCAGCTTCACTTATCTTGAGCTTGTTGACCACAGTGATGTGGTGGAGCTTCCAAACTGATATTTCAGAGTCCCCGGGACAGCACACATCTGTGTGTACGTAAAAGAAAGCAGGATGGCGGAGATACTTCACCTCGCCCTCCAGGATGCTGCGGCGCGTGGCAGCCTTCTGCGCCGCCATGCTGGCGTCCGCCGCCGCTTGTCGCGCAGCAGCCAGCTCGGTTCGCAGCGCTTCCGCCTCTGCGCGGCGGCTGTCCGCCGGTGAAGTCGACGGCGGCGTCCGGCGGGACAGCCGTAAGGAGCGCGCCGCCGGGCCTTCCGGTGGTGACGGAGGGCGTCCCTGTGTGACAGCAGCCAGTGCCGAGCGCGTCAGATAAACATGCAACAAATCGAAAATCAGAATGCATCGAGCACTCTTGAATCCTGGTTGCATGATAGCACCGAGCAGCACCATAGCTGGCATGCTCACAGTATAACCATCTCCTTCACATCTTTGACCAACAAGACATATTGGGGATGCAGCGCCTCTGCTCCGCAACGCATTCAACAACAAAGTCTGCTCCTGTCTGCCGAGTCCTTCACTGTCTGCTGAGTCCTCTACCCCTGTGTCGGGCCCACCACGCTATGTCCACCAAAAGCGCACCTGAAGGGCCGCCTGCGCCGCGCGCAGCTGCTCCCGCAGCATGGCGATCGTCGCGGCGCGCCCCCGCCAGCGCGCCTCCCCTGGGTGGTGCTCCCCGCCGCCCCCCGCCAGCAGCGCCTCAGGCGGAATCGATTCGCCCACTTCGGCACGCAGCGCCCGCATCGCGCGCGCGTGCTCCACCCGCCACGCGGTGGCCTGCCCAGATTGCGGTTGAATAAGTTTTGTGGCCGCAAGGTTCCGTAAACATTGTTGGAAAGACGGCGCCTGCATCACACGTGCGTGCTCCGCTTGCCACGCTGTGGCCTGCACATGTTTTGAGTTAAGGATTTAGGACATAAGGACACTCGCAGAGTCTTGTCAGCCGGTTTCCGCCAGCAGCGCCTCCGGCAGGACTGGATCGCCCACCCCGCAGCGCCCGCATCGCGCGTGCTCCGCCGCCACGCGGTGGCCTGCAACTTGTTTCTGTTTGTCAGAAATCGACGAAACAATACAACTTGCTAGTCCACCACAGCTGGGATTTTCTGTCGTCGTGGAGACAAATTTGGTCGTTCTGAGCGCCCTTGGGTTCGTGCTCACTGCTGCTCAGGCTCTGCAGATTAGGCAATGATTTCAGATTAGGTGATTTCAAATTAGGTGATTTCGGGTTGGTCTGCGGCAGCGCTGCAAGCCATGCAGGATCACCGCAAAACCCCTCGTCAAAATGGCATCTGCTGACAGTATTAGCAAACGCAGAGGCGTACCTTGAATTCGAGCTGCAGCGTGCGGGTGAAGGAGGCCAGGTAGCGCTCCTTCCAGCTGAGCTCCGTGTTGCTGCTGCGCCCGGCATGATGGTTGCCGGGCTGCGTCGCCCAGGCCGTGCGTGCCTGTCCACCATTGATCAGGTTTGTTTTCGGCCCATCGGCGTCGGGCAACGGCACCACTGACGCTGGGGGCAGTGAGGCCGCCGGGCGGTCTGGATTCTGAGCACCGCCTCTACTGCTCTGGTCGCCGTTCACCTGCGGATGTGAACAGCCCTCGGTTTTTGGTGTGTGGGCGTGTTTCTGATCCTGACGAACCAATGCACATGCATTAATCATGTGATCAGATTTCATGATGCCGCAGATATGTCAGGTAAAACGCGAGGCGGACCTCGCAGCCTCCGAGGGTCGCATCGTCAGGGTAGGGCAGGCTCTGCGCGGCACTGGCTACAACGCAGCCAGTGTAAACTGGGCTGGCCGTCAGGAATGCCGTCTTGTCGGGGAACGCGCCAACGCTGCAGGCTGTGCTGGGGCGGGCGGCGCATGCCGCAGCAGGCGTGACCGACTTCTGCATACATCGAGAATAATCTGATGACCTTGAGACTTGTGTGTCAAACATCTTGTACCGATCAGATGGGTTGTCTGCAGCCAGGCTGGTACCTCTGGTAGCACATGCATCAGTCCGGTGCCCTCCTGCCTGCTCAACGCCGTGACAAAGATCCAGGGCGGAAGCCACTTGCGCTGCGGTGCCAAGCAGGCTGACTCTTGCAGTCTCGAATGGTTCATTCCTTCAGGCACAGTTCGTTCTCACCGACGAGAGCCTGAGCTGCAGCTCCTGGATCTGCGCCCCATCGCGGATGTGCACCGCCGCCGCCGCCTCGAGCGCATTCCTGCACGCGCGGTCGGCGGCAGTATTGGCTGCAATGGTCTGTTGATCACAGATGTTATATCTATAGGCACGTGAGAAATGCCATCGGTTTTCATGTTTTGGCGGTGAATACCACATTGGTCATGGCTTGCGCAGAATGCCGCGCCGCTGGTGCGATTTCGGGTGCAGTCTCACCTCAAGTCAGCCACCTCCTGCTGACTGGCCTTCAATGCCGCTTCTAGGGCTGTAACTCTATCCGGCCGGCCAAAGATGCCGTCACTGAATATCGTCGATGAGCCCATTTCGGCCTCCATCATCGTTGTTATTGCGCCATCTGTGGCGGCTCCATCAGCGAGCAAGCACAACGGAAGGTTTAATCGAGAATTTATTGAGCCGTCTTCTCGGCCTCTCGGGTCAAGCTCTGCCCGTTGGCACTTTCCTGCTTCTGCGCCCGTCTCGGAGACTGTCCGCGCGCTTTTGGGCCGGTGATGTTTTGCGAGTTGCGATCACAACTCGTCAATCTTGACACGAAACACATAAGCACCCACGCAGAATCAAACCGCCAGGTGGATGCTCGATCACGGCACAGAGAGCTCCAGAATGCTGCAATGTTTGGCGAGCACGTGATCAATGCCTAAATGTAGGTGACTTCGCCTTCCCAAAGCTGTGAAGTTGCAATTTGCATCGCTCATAGCATCTTCAATCTAAGCTTCAGGTGACTCGCGCGGCAGGAGCGCGATTGAAAGTTGCTACACGGCTTGAAGCCCAGCTTGCCACCTCCTGGTGATCTCCGACAGCTTGCTGCGGCTTTTGACACAGCGCCGTGTGCAGTTCTAACACGCAGACCTGAAGAAATCCTGTAGCGCTGTTTGGCTACAGTACGCGCGCTTGGAGCCTTATTTGATGATGCATCGCTAGCTGGACTGAAGTTGGCGACACACTTTACAGGTCCTCCTGTGTGCTCCAGCAGCATGCATTTTGGAAGTGTACATCCGGGCTCCGACCAGCCCGCGCGGGCCTATCACGCTGCCGGCCCATCGCTCCTGCCGCTGGTGCTGTGGGCCGCACCTGCGGCGTCAGACACCCTGCACGCCTGCAGCCGCAGCACCCATGCAAGCGGCACGCCGAGCGGCCTTCATGCAAGCCGTACCGCAGCCCACGGCTCAGACGCAATGCCCACGCGCATCGGCGACGTCCTTGCCGCCGCCGCGGCACTGCTGTGGAGTGCGGCGGCGCCGTCAGCCGCGCTGTGCGAACCGGCTGGCCCCAGCTACAGTGGTAGAGGACGCGCAGGCAGCGGCGGCAACGGCTGCGGCAGCGGCAGCCATCACCCCGACATCGCGGGCGGCGAGCACCACTTTCCGGAGGACGCGCCGCAGCTGCCGGCGGGGGCGATGCGGAATTTTCGCGGCAGCCGGCCCATCTCCAGAGTCCTGGCCGCCTATGCGCCCTTCTACGTGCCGTTCTCCGGGCCCGCCGCCTCGGCCGCCAGCGGTGGCGGTGGCGGTGGCGGTGGCGGCCAGGACGCCGCCGGGGAATCTGGCGGCGGCGGCGGCATACTCCGTGGATTCGTGGATCGCTCGAGGGCGCGGATGGAGGAGCGCCGAGTTGCGGCGGCGGGCCGCTGGATCCGGACGCGCCGGCTGCTGAACCGCATACTGGGCACCAACGAGGTCGCCTCGGTGGGTGTCCGTGTCGTTGCAGCAGGGAATTAAGGAATTAAGGGAAGGCTGCTGGAGGCCTTCAAGCCTGCTGATGGACTATCTCTGCATGAAGGTTGTAAAAAGCCCATCGGAGCATCGCGTCCTGCAGGGTGGCCTGCTGCTGATGGGCGCGGGGCTGGCGGCGGCGGCGGCGCGCGAGGCGTGGCACCACCTCTGGGAGTGGGCCAAGCGGCGGCTGCTGGTGCGCTGCCAGCTGGACAGCCGCGACGACACCTACCGGTGAGCCTTCAGAAATCCAAGGGCTTCATTCAGTATTTCCAACTTCCAGACGTCAAGTCAGAATCACTGAAGAAAAGAGTCGCCCTTTCTCAGTCACAGCGTGCTGGGCATGCTGGCAGGTTCCAGGGGCAAGACCTTGCAGCATGCTTTGCAGACGATGTCGCAGCTTTGCTCCAGGGTGGCTGGCTTCAGTCTGTTGCAGGACAAGAGGCCGCTGTCCATAAATGACGCTGGTACCCAACATTGGTGTGCAATTGACTGACAGATTTACCTTCAGATTTATCCTGAGATTTATCCTCAGATTTACCCTCGTGTCAAAAGGCAGCACCCACACTCTGTTGCCGCCAAGGTTTGCATGCAAATTTTAGATTCAACATAGGATCTCGAGTTGACATGCAGAATACGGATGGAACAGATGCCCAGATGAATGTGTTTTCCGGTTGTGCAGGTGGGTGATGGCGTGGCTGGCACGGCACCCGGACTTTGACGCCGCCAACGATTTCACTGTCAGCAGCTCGCTGGCGGCGTTCGGCATGGGCCGGCCGGACCTGAAGCCCAGCGCCGGCGACAGCGGCGGCGCCGCGGCTGCTGATCCTGCCGGCGCCGGGGCTGCACGCGCTGCGCTTCCGCGGCCGTCGCGTGTGGATCTCCCGCGAGCGCCAGCCGGGTGCGTCCCAGCTTTGCCTGCACCCGATCTATGTGTTTGTGCGCAAGGCGTGGAGAGACACACGTGTTGCACACTCCCGAAGGCCTGTGAGCCCCTCACAGCCAGCCGTGTCGCTCCTGCTGACGCTGCCCTCTGGGCAAGCAGGCGCCACCCAGCGCCAGCAGTGCATGTGAACCCGAATCTATAAACCTGGGAATCTATAAACCTCGCGTGCGCAGGCAGGGCCTTGGACCATGCCAAGGTGCTGGAGCGGCTCGTCATTGCGACACTGTCACCCTAAACCCTGAATTTTCTGAAGTTTGAACCCCCATACCAGCTCGTGCAGGTGGCGCCCGGGACCATGTCAATGTGCTGGAGCGGCTCGTCATAGCAACCCTGGCGCCCATTCGATTCAGTTTCCGATACTTTGAAGCCCTTTCACCCTTCTTTGGCAGGCGGGGACCCGGACCATGTCAAGGTGCTGGAGCGACTGGTGATTGCGACGCTGGCGCCCGGCGGCGGCCGCGCCGCGATCAGCGCGCTGCTGGCGGACGCGCACGCGCTGTACCAGCGGCAGCAGAGCGACCGCACCGCCGTCTTCGCCGCCGACCAGGACTCCTACTACTGGGAGCAGGCGCGTGTGCATCTGATCACAGCCCTCAACTCGAGGGTTTCCTGTTTCGACCCTCACAACATACATCATCTACGTCTCGGCAGGTGAATGCACCTGCAGATGCAGTTGGGCCCCGACTGTTGCCCTTGTCTTTGCCAAAGTGCTGAGTTTGTGAGTTTGAGTAGAGTCGCTGCCGGGGCTCGCCTGAAGTCAGGCCGCAGCTGCTGACCACAGGTTGGGGCGCGCCCCATCCGGCCGCTGTCCTCGGTGGTGCTGCCGGCGGCGCAGGCAGAGCATGTGCTTGCAGACTGCCGCCACTTCGAGGCATCCGAGAGCTGGCAAGGTTTTCCAATGAGCTGTTGCGCACGTCTGCCGTTTGCCCGTGATGCCCGGGCGCAATGTTTGGTTGTTCCGGTTCACGATCCAAGCCCTAAACCCTAAGGTCCAGCACACGTCCCTGTGCGTTTCCTCTACTGTGCTGCATCTGCAGCAACTGGCAGATCGGGTCACGCATCGTCGAAGACAGGCCAGATCTTGATTGCCTCTGATACAGTGTCGGTGCAATCATGCAGGTATGCAGAGCATGGCATCCCATACCGTAGGGGTTACCTGCTGTTTGGCCCGCCGGGCACTGGAAAGACATCCCTGGTGAGCCCACGCCCTGCACTGAGCCAGGTTTTCGGGTTTAGGGTTTAGGGTTTAGGGTTTCCACAGCGTGCCCGCTGTGCTGTGCGCTGCTGCCCACACTGGCTGCTGGCGCAGCGGACCAAAGCGGAGCAAAGCAAGCTCCACATGAAACCTCGAGCAGCCATCAAAACGTCCACTTCAGATCAACTGCTTATCCACGTTGCCTTGCACTCTCCCAGGCTCAGTGTCTGCCAGCACTGAGCCTGCAAGGCTGTAGACCAACATACGCGATATGATCGTGCAGGTGACGGCGCTGGCGGGGGCGCTGCGGCGCCCGATTTACGTCATCAACCTCAGCTCCCCGTCCCTGGGCGACGAGTCACTGCGCGCGCTGCTCAACTCCGCCGCACCGCGCTCCATGCTGCTGCTCGAGGTGAACACCATGTTGAACCACGTCGGTTTCCTGACAGATTTCTTTGGGACGGCAGTCTGATGTATCCGGCACTGGCAGTGCGCTGCTTGCGCTGCTTGCGCTGCTCGACTTGGCCGCCGCGCTCCAGTGCTGCCAACCTCCTGCCAACGCCCTCTCCTCTGCCGAGGACACACCGTCATGCAAACTATCTGGCGGACCAGTCCCTCAGTCATGACATTGCCCTCACGGGTTCGGCTCTTGACCTGCAGGATGTGGATGCGGCGTTTGTGGAGAGGAAGGCGGATGCCGCAGCCAAGGGCATAACCTTCTCAGGTGCGTGGACAGGCTCGACCCTGTTGCTCGCGAGTCGTCCTGCATCTGAGCTGGCAGTTTCTCTGTGGCTTCCCTGATGCACTCCCTGATGCCACCAGCACTCTGGAAGTGCATACTGCCGGATTAACAATGGCAACAGACTGGCTCCCCACACCCTGCACCAGCCACATGCATGTGCTGGAGTGTCGCCCCTGCAGCCGCTGGGAACACGATCTACCGGCGGCCACCAAGGGCATGGACTATCACCGATGTATTGCGCTGCGTGCTGCAGGCCTGCTGAACGCGATCGACGGCGTGGCGGCGCAGGAGGGCCGGCTGCTGTTCCTGACCACCAATCACCCGGAGCGACTGGCGCCGGCGCTCATCCGCCCCGGCCGCTGCGACATGCGGCTGCGCTTTGCGCATGCCACGCGGCGCCAGGCGCGCGCCTTCTTCGATTCCTTCTTCCAGGCAAGTGCTCTTGATCTTGATTATGTACTAGCAAAGGTAATTTCTACTAGAAATACTGTTTTTCAATTGCTGTTCTTAAAGTAATCTAACGCTTGTTTTCGCATAGTGATTGTGCACATTAGCGAACGTTTCCGGTTTCGTAGAAATCATTCTAGAATCAGAACCAGCCTTTTCTATTCTTAGGTGGGACTCCATCTGGTGTCACTTCCAAACATCAATACTGAACCCTTAGCATCGCAGAGTATTCGCTTCGAAATGTGGCCTGCAAGCAGCCTATGCCGTGAGAGGTGGCCTGCAAGAGCATGCCTTTGCACATATTGACTAAGTGCATGGCCAGCCAAAGCTGACTTGCCATCCTGCCATTGCAATTGCGTTTCTGTCGACCTGCCTGCAGTAGCGCCAATACTGTCATGGCCAGCTTGAAGTTGCCTCGATGCACCTGCCTCGATGCATCTGCCCATGCACACAGGATGTCAGCCTGGCCGCCTTGCTGGGACTGCCGCCAGACGCACTGGAGAGCGCTGAATTCCAGGCTGCGGCGGCGCAGCATGAGCGGGCTGTGGCAGCCGACAGCGTCGCCGTGGGCGACGCCGCCGTGACCCTGCCGCCGCGGCTGGCCGCGCAAGCCATCTCCAGGGCGGAGCAGTGGGCGCTTGACGGCGGCATCGCGCCGGCGGCGGAAGCAGGGATCGCGGCGGTGGACGCTGGCGCCATTGCGGGCAGCGATATGGATGCAGGCAGCGCTGCCGGCTCTGCGGACGGTGCGGACTTAGCCGCCGCTGGTGCTGACGCCGATGCCGCAGCGCTGGCCAACGCCGCAGCCGCGGCGGTGGCGGCCTTCAGGCTGTCCGCCACCGGGCGGGGGGCGTCGCAAGGCGCCGACGGCGCCGGCAACGCCGACGCGTTCGCTGGCAGCGGCAGGCCGGCAGACAATCCGGCGGCGGCGAAAGTGGACGCCTTGCGGCGTGCTGTGGTGGCAGCGCTTGCGGCGGAGTTCGCGGCGCGGCTGCCGGAGGGCAGCGCCAGCATCGCGCGCCTGCAGGCGAGATTTTCACAGGACATCTCAGTGTTGCCGCACTGGCCTGCAATCGCAGGTGTCTGACAAAGTTGCGGTGCGATGTCAACATTGGAGCGCGACGGAATCCCTGAGCTCAAATCCAAGCCTTGTTTGCTTGCTGTACAGGGGCACCTGATGACGCACCGGCAGGAGCCTGCAGTGGCCGTCGCGCGGTGCTCGGCGCTAGTCGAGGAGGCAGGAAGAGGTGATGGCGGCGGTCAAGAGGACCAAGTTGGCGGGAGGGACAACGGCGACACTACCCAATAGTCAGGCTCGCCCCTGGTGATCATTCCACCTGATGGTGAGGCATGGAGCCTGGCGCATGGAGCAAGGGTCTACTGTCGGCTGTTCTTACTAGGCGACTGGAACGCCGAGAGTGCGGCGCCAGCCACAGCCAGCTCATTCTGAGGAGCAGGCGGCATCTACCAACTCGATTGTGATCCGATAGTGGTGTGAGTCTGACGTAGATATGAAGAACCTGAGGAAGTATGACGATCAGTCTGACAATTCAACTATCGTCTTGAGAAGCGCTTGCGTGTACGGCAGGAGCGGGCGATCACCTGAATACAGCACCGCAATAATACAGTATCGAGGCACACAAGCTGTATACCGGCTGTTTTTCTGCGACCTTCGCATCGACCAAACAATCTTCCAGACCAGACTAGGCAGGCGCAGACTAGGCGTGGTCGTCGCCGGTCGCTGTCGTCGGCTTCGAAATATTAAACTCCGCGGCAGTTGCGACAACTACTTGCAATTTTTGCTCGGACTGCGCCTCACCAGCCACTCGATAAGCAGAAGAGAAAGCTAAATTCAAATTGCGGCTGGGTGATTCGATGCCAGTCACTTTACCGCGAGCGACGCACAGCAGTAGGCGTGTTGCATCTTTCGGACCGCCATCCCGGCCTGTGGCCTTCTGTGACCCCGGGGGCCCCCGCTTCCCCGGCCGGCTATATTTGATGTAAGCCTTGTAAGCTCGCCGGCACGCAGATGCCATCTGTGATGGCGGGGCGTGCCAAGGTTCTGGTGGCGGAGCAGAAGGCCAAGACCGACAGCGTGGTTGCAGCGCAGCAGGAGGTGGCAACCCAGGCGGGCCTGGTGTAAAGTTACTCAGCACAGATCAAGAAACGGGAAGCGCCGACCGAGGTTCGTTGCTTTTCTGGCAGTGTTCCTGTTGCGGCCGGTGTTCCTTTCATTGGCAGTCTTCCACAAGTGCGTCTTGGCGCTGTGTTTGGGTGCCACAATTGCCAGCGACGCACCCTGCGGCACAGTCGCGGGCTGTGCTGAACACTGGCTTCACTGGGCATACTGCGCTGCGACGCATGCTGCGATGTGATGCATGATGAGCTCCCTCCCTGCTGAGAAGCGCTGTCAGCATGCAGAGCTGTGAGGATGCAGCGCTGTCAGCCTGCCGAGAAGCATGCTGCGCTGTTGCATGCTGCACCTGTTGCCGGCTTGCTCTGTCGAGCCACAGCCTGCACGACGTGACGGCCCTCATCGTGCCGCTAGTGATGGTGCTGGCCGGGCTGCAGTTGGAGCGCGAGACGCCTGAAGTGTGGCAGCTGCGTGTGCTGCGCGATGCGGCGTCGCAGGCGGAGCATGCGGCGTCGCGGCTGATGCAGGAGCGGAGCAAAGGCTGCAAGTCGGTAAAAGTTCTGACTCGGCTCCAGATTGCTGCCAGCATGGCATGTCGTGCATGCCAGACATGCGAGCTGATCGGTGATCACTGGGCGCAGGCGCATTGAGAAGGAGACGGCGTGCGACGCCGGAACGCCATGAGGGTGATGCACTGCTTGGGGCTGGCCCGAGGAGGCTCAGCGGTTGGTCGCCGCCGAGACTACGATGCTCATGCGTGTGCGAGCACTGGCAGTGCTGGAATGCATTGGTTGACTCGTGTGCGTTCGCGTGACTGACAGCGACAGTGTAATGCAGTTGAAAGTTGAAAGTTTGACGCCGTCTGCGCCTAGAAGGGCGTCAGGCGTGAATAAAGCGACAGGATTCCCAATCCCCTAGTTGCTGACAGACAAGTCTGACACTTCGCTAAGAGCACAGG
>JAABUL010004619.1_pt1 | contig 18164 bp, 24 predicted proteins | sample 5559151 | NCBI WGS metagenome assembly JAABUL01 (sample SAMN10711876, study PRJNA513368) | rock metagenome | isolation source: Antarctica rocks | place: Antarctica: Victoria Land, Pudding Butte sud | reverse complement strand
TTCCGCGGTCAGCGCGACTTGGTATGCGCGCGGGGCTGGCGGGCGGCCGCGCGCGAAACAAGAGCTGATAACAAGGGTCGCGATCAGCGAGACTTGGTATAAGTTTGCGAGCGTTGCTTCCAGCTCATCCTTTCGATCCGCGCTCCATCCATCCGCCGTTTCCCGTGGCTCCGGCCAGAGATTGCGCGGATCATCCGGAGCACCGCCTAGGGCGAGCGGTATTAGATGATCTTCCTCGTATTGAGAGAGACGTCGATCGGGATATCCAGCCGCCCTGATCTGCTCGCGCTTCAGCGCCGACGTATAGCTGGGCGGGGGACGAACCGTTCGTGTCCAGCCCGGAACACAGATAGTTTGCTGAATATTCTCTTGGGTCACCATCGGGTTGATTGTTCCGGGCGTCACCGATGGGTCGGGCAGGGACGACTGCGCGAGTGCTGGCGCGACAACGCTGGACCCGGCAATCACCGCAAGAGCGGCAACCCACGACAGCAGAGGACATCTGCTGGGAACGGAACGAACAGGCGGAAGACACCCGCTCATGACACCGTCGTACAGAGAATCCATAAGCATGCGGTCATGGAGGAATTCAAGACTACTCCTGTCGTCAATGCCTGCTTAGGACAACGCGCCAGCAGCAGACGGACAAAGCCGACGAACAACCACAGAAAATAAGGGGTGAGGGTCGTCAATAAGACGGCCGCGTATACCGTGTCAGGGGACCAATTCAGAAGGCGGTGAGAGGCGCTGATCTCCGAAGCCAGCCTCGACGAGACCACGATGGGGAGTCCACACCCCACGAGCCCCATCCATGCAATCGTATCGCAGACTATTCGGGGAATACCGATAAAGGCCGCGAGAAAGGAAGCGATGGTTAGGCAAAAGCTTGCGATGGCAAAGACTGAGTAACTTAGAATCACCCGTGATTCGAAGGCGACTCTCCAAATGACGGATAGAGTGTGGTTGATCGAAAGCATCTAAAGATCTCCTTTGCGGGTCTCGCTGCCCTCCTGCAACCGCATGAGGATTTGCAGAGATTTCATGGGCTGGCGTGTCTCCATCAAACGAACTCTCGGGTCCGCTGCTACAGGAACCCCTGCTTAACCAGCGCCACATTGCTCGTTACCTTGTGCACACCTGGTCTGTCTGCGCCGAGCCCGGCACCACGAACTCGATCTGCACACCGTCGCGGAGTCCCCGGCCGAATGCGGCCAGCAGGGTGAGGGCGGCGGGCTCAGGGGACGTGTCGGCCGGAGTGCTCGCGCTCCTTTCGAGATCTGGCGCCGAACGAGTCGCCGCCGGCGTCTCGCCCGTGACGGTGGCCGTGGTCGGCGCGTCGCTCAGCGTGCCGCTGGCCGGACCGGGGAGCGCCGGCGTGCTGACGCACACGCCAACAGGTTTCAGAGTCGTGGCATACATCGAAGGCGCCGGCGAGCACGAAATGCGGTACCAGCATGCTGCGGACAGAAGATCAGCTATGGCCGTGCGGAGAGTTCTGTGCAGGCCGGGACCTTGATGTCCAAGCGAGATAGAAGAAACTGATGCCCGCCGTGATGTAGCAGGCAATGTGTAGGCTGACGGCGACAACAACGCCCCACAGCGTCGCGACAGTCGTAAGTCCTTGCATGATGCAAACTCCTATTCAATCGCGCTGTGCTCCGTCGTGACAACCCAGTTCGGTGCCTTTTGCCCTGTCCGCAGTCAGGTCCGAAGCGGCCCCGGGGTGCTACAGAAAGCCCCCTCCATGAAGAAGCCGTGGGCGGGGGCGGGAAGGGTTGGCGAGGATGCTTCCGGGGATGGTCTGCAGATCTCGAAAGATCATGTCTTTGTTGGTCGTCAAGAAGGCCGACAACTCGGATGGGTCACCGAAGCCATCGAGCTTGCCGTATTTGACCCATCGGGGGGATGCCACACTGTCCTCGAAGAACGGGGTCCGGAGACCACGAAATGCCGTCCTGCCAATGTCCTTGTCGAAGGAGTAGGCCGCGTAGTCGTACGAGAGACAGTCCTGGAGCGCGAACCGTTTGATGACACCGAGCGAGGTATCACGGTAGCAATTCTGAATATCGGCGGTGACGCCGAACATTCCCTGCGTCGTCATGGTTTGGCTGAACCGAAGTGCGACCGCATACATCCGGCTATTCCGGTCCGCATGCTCGTCGTCGTAGCGGACGTTTACGCAGCCGGAGAGCGACAAGCTGGCGAAAGCCAAGCCAAGAAGGAGACGGGCGCGGACGAGAATGGACGAAGACTTCATCGCGCGATCTCCGTGCCGGCGAAATGTTCGGGCACGAGCACCCACCGATCGCCATTCCAGACCTCACGGGAGGCCAGGACAGGTTGAACGGAAACAGGTTGAGGAACGGTCTGCGGGGCAATCCAGATGCTCTCAGCCCCACGGAGCTGCCAACGGCCGGGCTCCAGACGATAGAGGACAGATGGAGGTGGCGGGAGCGACGCGGCGACGGGCAAGGGTGTCGGCCGGGCAGACGGGGGAAGCAGTTCGATCGGCGTGACTGCACCCGGCGCCGCGACGGAAGCGACTGGCGGTACCTCCAAAGCGAGGAGGGCGTCGTCGATGGCCTGGATCGTGGGCGTTCGCTGCCCGGCAGCAGCAGACCCGCGAGCGGCCTTCACGTCGGTGAGTGCGCGTTGGAGGTTGGGCGGTGCCCTACCCGACATGGCAGCCGCGTCATTGAGCAGCCGCGTCTCGGCGCGGCCGAGAGCGTCACTCGCCTGCCCATAGCGAGCCGCGTCCGTGGCGGACCGGGCGGCGAGCAAATAGGCGACCGGTCCGGAACCATCGGCGGCGGAAACGGGCGATCGGGACGGTGGACGATAGGCATGGTTTCCACGTGCATAGGCGGTCTGAGCCGTGGCGAGATCGGGTTGACCGGCCGCAACGGTGGCGACGGTCAGGAGCAGCGCAGGAAGGGCGTTCATGCCGATGTTCTCCGAGTGGGGGGCGGTCTTCGTCAGCAATGCGGGCAGCAATAGCCGAGCCAATACAGAATCGGCATGCGCTTCAGCGGCAGGGTAACCCATTGGGACGAGAGCACACCGTCAAGAACGCTCTCCTCGCGTGCCTGAATGGTGTCAGGCTCGGGGCTCGCCCGCCACTCGACGAAGTGCCGTTCAAGCAGCTCCGCTCCCGCATCGAACGTCATACCGGCTCTGATGCCGCCTCGCGCGCGGCCTGATTGAGTTGATCAATCAGCGCCCGCAGCGCGGATGAGAAAGCGGCCGGGCTCATCGCAGGCGGCTCGACCCGAAGAAGATGGGTGTCCGGATACTCGATATCGGCGACGAGGGCGATGGCCGAGGCTTCGGCATGGTGGCCCGGGGCGCCGGCCGCTTGCTCGATCGCACCGATCGCTCGAAGCGTCGTCGTGTCGCTCGCCTGCGTGGCTGCTGCGGACCGGCTTGAACCCGGCACCCGCCGTTGAGCACTGCGGGCGAGCATGTTGGAAACCGTTGTGACCGCCATGCCATCGGCCGGAGCTGGTGGTCGCGGCGGCAAAGCGCTCGCCGGCAGAGTGCCAACCGCATCGATGGCAACAGCAGCACAATTCGCCTCCGGTTGCCCTTCTTCCACGGCCACCAAGAACGCAGTACGGAGCCGGTCGATGACAGGGGACCGGCTGGACCTCGCCTTCGCGAGCTGTGCACTTTCGATGAGAGCGATGAGATCGCCGATCCTTCGTCCACGAACGTGGAGATCATCAACGTCGGGGTTGCGTAGCTGAATAGTCCGGCCAGTCCGCTTCATTCCATCGCCTGTCAGGACGACGTGGAACACGCGGGCGTAGACCCGACGCCCGCCGAACAGGATGACGGCCTCACCCTCGAGCAAAGACGTCAGGTCGTTCCAGTCGACACGCGAGACGGTGCGGACTTCGGCCGAGCGGGCTTCACGATAGGCACCGTCGCTCCCGCCCTGAAAGGAGGTTGCTTGCGTGACTTGCGTCTGCCCGGCGGTCTTCTCGATGTAGTCGCGGGTGCGGCCACTATCCTGTTGCCGCATGGCGATGATGGTGTTGGCGTTACCAAGCAGGGACGCGGTTTTTTCACCCAGGCGGGCATAGATGCCGCTGACCTCCTGGAAGCCGAGGATGAAACTCACGTTGAGGCCACGACCCATGGCAAGCATGCGGTCCAAGCCGCTCGTGGCGTAGTAGGCCAGCTCGTCGAAGCAGACGAAGAACGGGGACGGTCCCATCCCGGGCTTGTCGGCTTCGCTGTAGTCACCTTCGAGGGAGCCGCCCAGCAACTGCGCCATCATGGCGCGGAGAGAGGCGACGACCAGCTTGCCGAGGGCCGCAAGGGTGGCCTCCGAATTCTCCAGCGCCGGAAGGTTGACGATGAGGATGCGGCGATTGAGGACGACGTCGCGCATGTCGATGTCGCCGATGCCGACGCGGAAAATGTGGCCGAGCGAGACGGCGAGTTGGGTGAACGTCGCCGTGAAATACATCTGGGTGTAGCCGTGCTGCTTGGAGGGTTCCTCCCCCTGCTTGCTCAGCGGAACGGCGGTGTTCACGCCGGGCAGCTCGCCGAGATAGGAGCGGAGCGGCCAGGTGATGTCCTCGGGAACGTCGGCGCTGACGTTGACCTCGCGCTCGATCCCGGTATCGGGGTCGCGAAGAATGACCACCTTCTCCATGGCGAGCTTCCAGATCCACCGCAACTCGATCGAGAAGCGGATGACCTCGATGGTCAACTCGATGCCTCTAGTGTCGCGAAGCCAGACCAGTGCCGGTGCCAACGTCCCGATGAGGGCGACGGCGCGTTCACGGAACACGCCGTTGGCGTCGTTCGCGGCCGGCTCGCCGAGTTGGCTGGCGAGCAGTTCGCGCAACGCATCGTGGTTGCCGATCGAGAAAGGATTGAAGGTGTGGCTATCCTTGACGCCGCTCGCGACCATGAAGTTCAGGACGCGCACGTCGTCGTCCCGGCCGGCAGCGCGCGCAAGAGCGAGCACCTTGCTGAACAGGTCGCGGTCGCCTTTGCCGTCCACCAGGACGAAGCCGCTGCCCTGCATCACGGCGTTTGAGAGAAGGGACAAGATGGCGGTCGTCTTACCGGCGCCGGTCGTGCCGGGGACGGTGATGTGCTGGCGCGCATCCTCGGCGGTAATCCACAGCTCGTTGCCGTGAATGTCCCAGCCAAGAAAGATCGTCCCATTGGCTGGCTTCGGTTTGCGCGTGCCGGGGGCGAGGTTGCCGTAGTCGGGACGATCGGCCGACCGAGGCAGGCGTATGGGCAGGACGGGCGCCCGGGTCAGCACCCACGTCGTGTACAAGAGAACGGTAGGCACGGTCAGATCGATCATCGCCGGCTCGAACCAGGTCGCCACTGCCGTCATGGCGATCACCAATCCAGACACCGAACCACGGAGCGTCTCGGACAAGCGCGTCGTCAGAGAACGAATGTCCCTGAACGTCTTATTACCGTTGCGCTCGTAGTGGTCCTGAGGACCGAGAACCTGCCTTTCTGCCATGTCAGTCACTCATACCGAATGCGTTACGAGAACCACTGCCTGCAGTCGGGGCAGCCGTCGAGGGTGCGGGTGCCCCGGGCGGCGGCGTCACGGTGGGGCGCTGATCCAGAAGTCGCTTGACGGCTTCCGTGGGATCACTGCTGGGCGCGGATGCGGTGCTGTCGGGGCGATCGGGGATGGGCCGCAGCAACGGCGTGACGGGCGGCGCCAGCTCGACCTGGTTCGACGGCCGAGCTGCATGGGCGGGCTCGACCAGCCTTCCGCTCGACCTGTGCTGCGACTGGGAAACCGCCAGAACCGCCACACAAAGACCGGCACCGACGCAGAGGAAAAGAACATCCCTGCGTCGCGACGTCTTCCGTGCGGGTGCGGCGAGGAGGACGGGCGGCGCCGCGTTCCCCGCCACGACCGGCGCAGTGGCGCCGTGCGGGAGCACAAGGATCTGGATGTTCGCGTTGTCCGGAAAGGTGACGTTCATGTCGAGGCTCCGATCAGCTCTTGGCGGCACGGGGAGATTGACTGCCCCGGTTGCGAATGGAGCCGCTTCTCTTTTGGGAGAGGGAGCGGGCGTGACGCTGCAGCGCGACGATCGCGCGATCGAAGCTTGGCTCAACGATCGGAATGTCTGCCGCCCGCTCGACGGCCCAATGGTCACGCGCGCCAATCGCCTCCACTCGGGGATTTGGATGCAGATACCGGCCGGTCCCTTCGGTTTCAAAGCCGAGCGACTGAAGGGCATACCAGAGCGGACGATCCACCAGCTTGAGCCAGCCGAATTGCGCTGGCGCAAGAACACCGCTCCGCAGACGAGCGGTGTTCAGCAACGACATCAGCGCGGTATTGGTCCAGGCATGACGCTGCACGATCGCCTCCGCTTCGGTGAACACGGCGGGGTCGCGGAGAAGCTGCTTGCACTCATCGAGAATCTCAGGCGGCACGCGGAGAGGCGAGGCCGGACCGGTGCCGTCACTCTCGGCTGCGGCACCGGTCAGGGTTTCGCCCACGGTTCCAAGAAACCGGGCTGCCTCGTCGCGACGACCAACGAGATGTAGCGAGAAAGCGATGTAGACGACGAGAGCTCCATCTGAGCCGCGCAGTGACTCTTGTCGTGGCCTGCCGAGCTGATCCGTCAGTGCGGCAGTCGCGCGTTTCTCATCGAACTCGCCGTCGGGACCAAGAGCATGGCGCTCTACCCACTCCTCCGGTGTCAGGGCAAAGTCGGCCGGGCGCAGGGTGGTCGGCTTAGGCGGGACGATCTGCAAGCCCATGTCGATGAAGGCAGCGGGCGCTTTGAAGTCCCGGCCCAGCTCGGTCGCAAGACCCAGGAGGTCGAGACGACGCCGGTAGCGGGACGGGGCAGCGCGCACGGCGCAAATTGCACCCAGGAGAACCATGACGATGCAGGCCGGAAGACGCCAGGCCGTCCCGATCTGGTGGCTGATCCGATACAGCGCGCCGATGGAAACCTGATATGGATTCGAAGCGGCCATCTGCTTGTTGGCGTAAGCGAACGCATCGGTGAAGCGCGAAAGCAGGCCGATCTGCCAACGACGCCAGCCGATGACGGCGGCGCTGATCTCGCCATGGTACGACGACCACGCGAGATAGCCGAAAACGCCCAGGCCGAGGACGATGATGATGAAGCTGAAGAGAATCATGTCGTCTTCGGACGCCCATGCGGACCCACGCCCGGAGCTGTTCGGCGACATCATCGTGCTGCCTCCTGAATTTTGGTTTGTAGTTGGCCAGACGGGGACGGCACCGGAGCGGTCAGTTGCATCCGGGTGACTTGTTGCCAGAGCAAGCCGAGGTACCGCTGCTTATGTTCGGGCGAATGGGAGTGATAGAAGGCGACGCCTTCCCAGAGGTCGCCGCGTGCCTCGTCTAGCCCGGCCCGGAGTATCCAAGCGCCGCCTTCGAGATTGGCGCAGAGATTGTCACGGAGCGCCTTGAAGGCAGCTTCGTCGCTGGAATTCCAGCGCTGTGCCATCTTGTGAACCCAGGTGCTGTTCACCTGCATCGGACCGATGTCGACGGTGTCGTTCGTGTTTTGGCTGACGGCTCCGAGCCGACCGCCCTCGACACGGAGGAGGAGCACCAGCAGCACCGCTGGAACCTTGTGGGCGTGGCTGGCCGCATTGATGCAGTCGCGCACGTAGGTTGTCTCAGGGGTCCAGTCTGCCCGAGCCGGAACAGCGGCGATGGTCGCAAGCAGCGCGAGGACGGCGAGACGGGAAGTCATGGCCGCGCTCCGGGCCGCGCCGCCGGGTCAGGAGAAGGCACGGCCCTACTCGCGCGAGTGAGGGCGGCATCAGCAACCGCGGCGAGATCGCTGACATGGACCAGGCGCGTGTCCGAGACCTGAGCCAGCGCCTCCATCGAGGCGAGCATGACGGAACTAAACGAGCCATGACCGATGCCGCGCAGGCGGTATCCGAGCATGGCATCGGGGTCGCGCGCGATGTCGAGATCGAACCCCTTGCCGGTCGCCTCGCGCCAAACGGCCTCGCCGGCGCTGACGATCGCGGGCAGATAGCCACTCTCCGAGGAGAGGGAATCCGGCGAAAGGATGTGGCGGTCTCCCGTGGTCGGATCCCGGTAGGAGAAGGCGAGGTTGGATTGCTCGGCTAACGCACGCATCGTGCGCTCGACGGTTTGGACTTCGACGCTCATGCGAATCGCCTCCGCTTCCAGACGGGAACCGCGGTCCGCACCTGGCCTACCAAGAGGCGGCGAAGCAGCCGGACCATGGCGGGGACGGTCAGCCCGAAGAAGGAGATCGTGCCGAAGAAGGCAACACCGAACAGTGCGAGGTAGAGGGTCGGCCAGCTCCAATAGACGGTCACGATCAGGATCGGCAGACAGGCCCGCGCGTCGAGCATGAGCAGACGGGCGGGATGGCCGGTGTCACGCCACATGGATCTACCCCAACTGCCGAAGTTCATGGGTGGCGACGGCCTCGGTGATACGGCCCTCGCGAAGCGCCCGCTCGATGGAGGAGCGGAATGGAATGCCGTGCTCGTCGACGGCACGCTGCGTCAGCCCGGGCCAGTCCGCTGGAGTCGTGCGCAGCAGACGGTCACGGAGCGGGGCATCGAAGACCAGGATCTCGCGGATGGCGGTGCGCTTGCCGTCGGTGCTCCGGAGCAGCCTTTGATTGACGATCAGACGCAGGGATTGCGCGATGGCGGAGACAAGATTATCGCGCTCGTCGGCAGGGCAGAGGCTTGCGATGCGCTGCATGGTCAGCGGCGCGTTGCTGGCGTGGACAGTGGTTGTGAGTGTATGGCCGGAGATCGCCGCTTGGACCGAGGCACCCATCGTCTCGGCATCACGGCACTCGCCGACGATGATGTCGGTCGGCTCGCGCCGCATCGCGCCCCGCACGAAGGCGGCAAAAGTCGGCAGATCTCGCGGAACCTCGGTCTGGTTCATGCTCGAGTTGGGACCGCGTAACTGCTCCAGCAGGAACTCGACGGGCGCTGCGGCCTCCACGATGTCGTAGTGGCCCTCGGGGTCCTCGAGCTTGGCTTTGACGAGACCGGCGATGAGCGTGGACTTGCCGGAGCCGGTGCCACCGCTGACGAGGATCATGCCCTCGCGCGGCAGTAGTGGTCGAGGATCATGCTTTCGACGCCTTGCGCCTCTAGCGAGGGGGGCATGTCGGCGATCGGGCGCAGCACGACGTTGACGCCACCGCGCATCGCGGTGCTGGTCGGGGTCGCGTTTAGCCGAAAGCGCAACCGCAGGTCGCGCGAGAGGGGGACCGTGTAGGCGGTGTCGAAATCCGAACCGCCCTGCAGCCGCGCCATGCCATCCGACCCGTAGAGATGGTTGACGATGACGCTGATCTGCATCTCATCGATCGCGGAGGTGGTAACACGACGGTTCTGCCCGTAGAGCCGGATCATCACCGGATGGCCGGTCTGGAAAGATACGCGCGATGCGCCAGTCTGATGTACCCAGGTCAACAACGCGTCGAGCCCGGTCGCCGAAACGCGAGGCTGCTCGACCCACAGAAACCCGCGCTTCTGTGCGGGCGTCCATAGGGCGCCGTCGCCCTCCGGTGCTGCGGGGGGAAGGCCGATGCTCTGGGTGATGCTATAGAGCATGGCCAAGCTATTGCGGGCAGCCGGCTGACGGATGCCAGCGTCGGGGATTGCCCTGCAGGCCGGGCTGATCGGTGATGGTGATGACACGATCGCCGATGTGCAGCGTGTTCTGGCCGCCCTCGGCGCGAGCCGTGCGGAAAGCGACGCGGGGTTGTTCGACCAGGCCAGCCCGGAGCAGGACGCGGTAGCGGGCCATGCCGACGATGTCGCGCTCGAGGCGGCCGAGATCGCTCAGGTAGATCTGGACGGCTTGCTTCTCGCCCTGCGCCCAGCCTTCCGCGACCCACTTGTTCCAGTAGGCGACCTCCTGGTCGGTGCGGGCGAGCGCGCTGTCTGTCGGACGGTTGGGCTTGGACCAGGATCGAACCAGGTAGGCACGCCAGTTGGGCGGCGCGGATGAGAGCGAGGCGGCGCGGGTGATCTGGTAGATGCAGGACGTCTCGCGCGCGATCTGGCCACCATCGCCGAGCGCGAATGCCATCTGCGCGGCCGAGACGATCGGGGGCCGCATGAGCGTCTGACCGGCGGAGCCGACGGGGAGGACGAGCGTGCGGAAATCGTAGGTGGTATCGAGCGCGGCCTCATGGCGGCGAAGCATTTCGTTGAGGGCGAAGCTACGACCGGCGAGACCGCCCTGTGCGCCATAGGTCAGGGCGGCAGTCCGGAGCACGTCGGCGCGGCCAGCCTCCAATCCGTCGCCGTGAACGTCGCCGGGCCGGGTCGCCTGCAATGCCTCAAGCGAGGGCGGCGGTGTGGTGCCGACGACGACGGGCTCCTCGGCCGATCCGGCGATCGGATTGTTGAGCGGGTTGCCGAGCTCGGGAAGGTTGCGGTCGACCTGGTCGTAGCTCGGTTCCGGCGGGACGGTGGGGCTCGTCAGACGAGGCTCGGCGGCTTGGGCGGCGTGTTGATGAGCAGCTTCGACAGCGATGAACGCGGACGCAGCGAGCAGGACGAGCCGGACGCTACGCATGATGCGTCACCTGGACGGCGTGGTGGATCGGGTCGACCTCGACCGTCGCGGCGGTGCCGGCGCGCTCGCCGAGTGCCCGGAAGGCGTCCAGCGCCGTGACGCCGTGAACGCTGACCGAGACGCTGACGCCGGGCTCGGCGGGAGGCTTGGTCGTGAAGAAGGTGTAGCCGACCGACTGGGCCAGCTTGGCGACACCGGCATCGAGCGGCCCCGACCAGGTGAAGTCGACGATGCGCTCGATGGGCGCGGGTATGGCTGGCTGAATAAGGGCGACGGGGCGAGAGGAGAGACCACCGAGCTGCGCCATCTCGGCGTCGACGTGCTGCATGCTTTTCTGCAGCGCGATCTCGGGGTTGGGCATGCCCGCGACATCGACCGTGGTTGGGACCGGGGTGACGGTCGCACAGCCGGCGGCGCCGATCGCAAGGGATACGACGAAGACGGGTCGCATCAGCAGTAGAGCGTTTCTGACCATGGGTGCCTCCAGTGCCATCACGCTATTTCGGACGGTCGCGAACGCAGCGCGGAAATCGCCGCTTGATGTGCTCGCGGAGCTGGACGCCGCTTTCGCGGTCGCCGGACAGGAAACCGTTGCGCCACAGGCCCAGCAACTCATGCTGCACCTCCGGCAGAGCAGCTGCGGTCAGACGGCAAAGATCGGCCTCGTCATGCACGTCGTGAAGAAGCTGGATGACGTGTTGGCGCAGCTGGATTTGTTGTTTGGTGCGACGGGCTGGATGTTTAGTGGGAATGTCTCCGCTATACGCGGTGACGACGTAGAACGATCGTGCAAGCCGCTTGGTCAAGCCAAGCTTGCACGTCGCTCTGAGATGTCCCGTTGTCGTGGGAACGGGACGCTTGATGTGCTCCGCAATCTCGCTCGGAGTCTTCGGGGTCGCGACGAAGTCCAGGATGGCATGCCGGATGGGTGCGCCCCGGGCGGCGAGCCAGGCGAGGGATGGCCCGCGGCGGCGGACGGACGGGAAGACGTCTGCCAGGGTGCAGCAGGGGTTTCTGGCTCGATCACTCCGCGGCCACCGGTAGCTCGCCCACGGCTTCCGCAGTCCTCTGTGCAACGGGCATGGGGACGACGTCCGCTCCGGCTGGGCGCAAGACGAGGCCGAGGCCGTGCCCGTCGAGCAGCTCCCGCGCCAGCTCTTCCACGACGCCATCCTCGACCCGATCGGTCGCATCCCCCTTGCGCAGGCGCGCTTTGAGCCGTCGCTCGATCTCCTCGACGGCCGAGCCGTTCGGAAACACCTTGGACAGCCGGCGGAGGCTCTCGCTGAAGCCGATCCGGTCGTAGAGCCGGTTGCGCAGGCTGGTGTCGCCGGGCGTGGTCGACAGCGCCCACAACTCGACCGGGCCGAGGCTGTTGACGAGGAACTGCTCATAGTTTTCCGCCCCCGCCCGCATGATGGCGAGGAAGGGCGCACCGTCGCGGCGGGGGCCTGTCAGGCGGTTGCGGACGATCTTCGCGCTGGCCGAACTCAGGCCGAAGCGTTCGATGATCGCGTCGCGCTCCTTTTGGTCGTCGGCCCCGAGAATGAACCGGCCGGTTGACTGCGCGATGATTCCTTCGCCGATGTCGGACAGCCGTTGCGAGGCAAAGCCGAGCTGGACGTTGTGCTTGCGCCCTTCGCGGACATCCAGCTCAGCTTGCGCGCGAACGAGCGTGCTGCCTTGGGTGCGATGCCACTCGTCATAGTCGAGGCGCTTGACCGTCTCGTAGGCTTCGGTGAACCGGCGGCGGTGATACTCGCGCACGGCCTCCGGCACATGCACGAGATATTCGGGATGCAGGAAGAAGTTGCGGCCGAGGATATGCCGGGCCAGCAGATACATGATCTCGGTCTGCCGGTTGGCGTCCGCCGAGCCGCTCAGAGCCACGTATTGAAGGTCGAGCACGATGATCCGGGCTGGGCCGAAATCGAGCTGGGTCGGCGCGTTCAGGGTGGGGTAGCGACGAATGGCGTCGGCGATATACCGCTCGAACAGCGCGCCGACCTGCTCGCTCGTCTCCTGGATCGTGACGCGATCGAAGCTGTCGCGGATCTGGTCGGTCCGGACCGCCTTGACGAGATCCTCAAGAATCGGCACGGCATGACGTTGTGCGATCTCGGCCAGGCGGTGCTCGCCGTGGCGGCAAAGCGCCATCACCACGTCGCGCCAATGCGGCTGCCGGTCGTGCAGCACGATCCCGCGGTGTTGGATGGCCGCGTCCACGTCCGGCTCGACGCCGGGGTAGTAGTGTTTGGCGGCACCACCTTTTTCCGTGCAGAGCCGGTATGCTTCGTCGATCACCGCGCCGATGAGCTGCGTCATCCCCTCGAAGGGCGTCGTGCGGTCGACGGGTAGGGTCAGCAGGGCAAGGAAATTCTGCAGGAACTGCTTTTCGAGCGGCAGCGGGCGCTCGCATCCGACTTGCAGATCGAATGGGTTGAACTCGAAGCCTGGGGCGAGTTGAAGCGAGGAAAAGATCGCCTCGTGCCGCCGGGTGGGACCAAGCGCCTCCTGAATCAAACGGACGAAGCCCTCGGCCGAACGCCCGACATCCGCCTTGCCGATCAGCGGAAGCTTGGCACCGTTCGTTCCCATGGCCGCCGAGGACAGGCAGAGCCCGATGTTGAGCGTATTGGCGAGCACGCTCTTGCCCGATCCCGGAGGTGCCACGAAGACGTCGACGACGAGCGGCCGCTGCCGGCCGCCGGCCGGGTCGTAGCACCAGATACCGCCATCGGGTCGGCGGAAGAGCACGCTGCCCTGTTCCCAAGGCGAGGCGGTCCGGTTCCACGGCAAGAACTGGAGCGCGTCACCCAAGAGCGCCAGTGAGGGATTGGCCGTCGAAGCGAGAGCAAGCCCTGGCACGCTGCTCATGGCGGCCTCGAGGGGGTCGCCGATCACCGATGTCGTCTTGCAGTTGCCCCATGCCTCGACACGCTGCGCCAAGGTCGAAGCGTTCCGGCGTAGACGCGGGTGGTCGTCGACGGGTGCCCAGGTCGCGAAGCTGGCACGCATCATCACCGCGATATGATTGTTCTCGCGACGCTGACCGGAGAGCATGTCGAACGCGCGCACGAGGTCCTCGTTGCCCGGGAACATGGCGAGGAACTGCGCTGCGGTTTTCTTCATCGTCATGGCGGACGCGCCGCAGCCCTCGATGACGAAGGAGCTGCGCCACGGAATGCGGTCTCGGCCGAGGGTGGCGACCAGCTCGACCAGCGGACGCGGGTCTTCCGGCCCGATCGTCATGTCGATCGGCGCGACGGTGTTCTCGCCGAACTCGACGTGATGACCGGAAAGGGTGACGGCGTCAGTGTAGAAAAGCTGATCGGGGATCGTTGGCCACAGAAGATGTTCACCGGTTGGGCGCGATCCCTCCGCCGGCAGGCGAGGCATCGGGCTATCGCCGGGAAGAGTCGGGCGCCAATCGCCGGATGCGGTCTCGCGATACATGACCTCGCGGGCGACGCGCAGGGCATCGTGCGGCTCGACTTCATCACAGGCGACGCCTTGCGAACGGAGGGAGTGCATGACCCGGGAGACGAAGGCAGCGTGGCGGGCGGCCGTAACAGTACTGCGCAGGTAAGTGCGTTGAGTCGATCCGAGACCGCTGAGCTTGGCGGCATTGGCGGCATACTCAGCCTTGAGCTGCTTACGCTCCTCCTTGGTCAGGACGGAGGTGCGCGTCCAAAGCACCAGGTAAGCGGCCTCCCAGCGCATCAGCGTCGGCCAGATCCGAGCGCGTTCGTCCAGAATGTCATCGAAACGGAGACCCAATTCACGCGCGATAGACCGGCACGCGTTCAGGTTGACGCGCTCGATCTCGACGAGGGCGGCTTGCGGGTCCGACATGTACCAGCCGACCAGAGCATGGCCCTTGTTCTCGAGCGCACCGGACAGCTCCAGACGCATGGCCTCGGTGACGGCCTCGAAGTCTGCCCGCTCGGCCATGCGCTGCATGCCATCGAGCCGCACCCAGGACACGTAATGTCCACCTTTGCTGATGAAAGCGCGACCATCCGTCGTCTCCAGGTCGCAGAAGGCGCTCAGCGGTTGCCGGAGCATGAGCGACAAACTCGCGAGCGCGGACGTCAAGACCGATGCCATCCCTAGGTCGCTCCGCTCGTGTCGGCCGTCTTGCACCAGTCGTCGAGGATCTCCGGATAAATGTCCTCGCCGTCGACGAAGAACTGCCCAGCGGCCATGATCCGTATGCCCCCCAGCAGCCGGTAACGCTCCGCGTACGTGGCGGGCCGCAGCAGGGCGAGAGATTGCGCCAGCTCGCTCGCACGGGACGTACCGAGGATTTTCGTCGCAACACCGACGCGCTCGTTGAGCGCACGACTGACGTAATGGGGGCCGGGTCGGGCCGAGAAACCGGCCTGTGTCCTGTGGAGCTGGCAGTGCAGCTCACGGATAATGCGGTTCAGCGCCGCCTGGCTGATTTCCGGTATCCAACCGACGATTGCCTCAGCGTCGATGTGCGGCCGGTCGAGATGGCGCACCAGGTGGCACTGAACACAGCCGCCGCCGTAGCTCCAGCAACTCGTCGGCGTGCCACAGTAGGCGCAGAGCCCGTCGACACTTGGGTAAAGGGTGCGATCACGATCGATCGACGGGATCAAGGGCTGCAACATCAGAACACCAGGCGCAGCAGCGGCAGCAGGATCAGCGACGTGAGGGCGGCACCGAAGAAACAGGCGCGTCGTTCACCCGCGACGAGCTTGCCGCGATTGAGAGCGAGGAAGAGCACGATGACCGCTAACGGCGCCAGACCTGCAGCGAGTAGCGCCAGGGCACGCTCGGCGCCGATGACAAGGTGAAAAGGAGAGATGCGCCAGGCTTTCGTCGCACCAGCGGCCGCGTAGATCAATGCAGAAGCCAAAACCGCGTAGACAAACTGACTAAAACAGAGGTCTGGCCTGAGGCGTAACGATCTCATCATGTCACCACCCGAGGAAGAGTCGCCTGCCGGAGATAACCGGGAGGGAGGCTCGTTATTGGAACGTCATAATGCTGGTGCTGGAGACGTCGGCCGTCGTGGCAGGAGCGCAGACGGTGCAGCACGGATGGATGGTCCAGACCCCTGACAGAACGAACATCCCACCGAGGACAAGGAAGGCGACCCCACGCACGAGGTAACCATCCTCACGGTTTTGCGGCTGACGGGAGAGCCAGATGACCAAGACACCCGACGCGAAGCTGAGCGCTGCGAGAAGGAAACTGAGGAACCCGAAGACGGTGACGGAATCATCTACGACCTTGGTGGCCATGGCGAAGGAATGATGACCGGTGCCGGGTGGCGTGACCGCCGGCGTGGCTGCAAGGTAAAGGCAGACCGAGAGCGCTATTGCCGAAGTTAAAGCGAGCGCGTCGAACGTACGCTGCCGAGATTGCTTGCGGGTGGTCACTGCGTGCCTCCTAGCAAAACGAGGGTCGTCCCCTCGCGATGATCGTGCGTCCTGCGGTGGCGAACGGAGCGATGAGATTTGCGTCGATCGAAACTGGGAGGGGTCAGGAGAAGACTAAGGCGCTTTGGAAAGGACTGGCCTGCCGGGAACAACCGGCAGGCCAGTTTGTTAGTGGAACGTCACCATGCTGGAGCTGGAGCCGTCGATCGTCGTGGTGCCGGCGCCGGCGGACTTGGACGCGCGATCGATCCAGGCGCCGCCCGTCACGAACAGCCCGCACAGGACGAGCCCGGCGACCCCACGGGCGACGTAACCGCTCTCGCGGTTCTGCGGTTGACGCGAGGCCCAGATCGCCCAGACGCCCATGATGAAGCATAGCGCGGCGGCCAGGTAGCAGCCCGCCCCGAAGATGGTGCCGCCGGTATTCATGGCCTCGGCAGCCATCGTGTTGATCTGCTCGCCGGTGCCGCCTGTCGTGACCGTCGGAGCCGCTGCGAATGCGGGGGCGAGCGAGAGCGCCATTGCCGAGGTGACAGCGAGCGCGCCGAGCGTTCGCTGCTGAAGTTGCCTGAGGGTTGTCACTGCCTGTCTCCTGCCAAAACGAGGGATCGTCCCCTCGGGATGATCGTGCGTCCTGCGGTGGCGAACGGAGCGACAAGATTTCCGCCGATCGATCGGCGGAGATCAGATGTTTCGGGAGCGCCGGGGAGATCGGCCGGCAGCACTGGCAGCAGTCCGGTCTATGGACTATAATTCCTGCATGAATACCGCTCCACCTTCTGCTGATCGCGCCGAAGCCCTCCGCCCGGAGACCGAAGCAGAGCGCCGGGACCGCCTTGCATGGGAAGGCGAGGGAATCGCTGTAGCTCGCGCTGACGTCGCCGCGGGTCGTGTCGTTGACGCGGCCGAAGTGGATGCCTGGATCGACAGCTTCGATAGCGAGCATGAGCTGCCAATTCCCTACTCCGGCCGCTGACGCGGCGCAGCGTGGCGCGAACGCTGGGTTACGCAGATACGGCGCTTACAGATCTTGCGGCCATCCGCCGTTGGCTGACCCAAGCAGGTTCAGGACCGGCGGCGCGTCGGCGGTTAGAGGCAATCCGGACCGATATCAACCAGCTGCGTGAGCACCCTTGCCTCTATCCGATCGGTCAGCACCTCGGCGTGCGTGAGTTGCCCTGCGACGGCGGTTACCGCGCGCTTTACGAGGTCGAGCCTGATACCGGGATAAGCGCCACTGCTGGAAACGTGGTGATCCTGCGGATCTACGGCCCTGGCCAGGACCGTAGGAGTTTCGACCGGAGCTGACCGTTCGACCTTGGCCGGAGATGGCGAGTGCGCGCCGGCGCTATGGAATTACGAAAATAGTGCGACGACGCCGCTGGCGACGGTCAGGATGTTGATGAGCATCGCGCCAAAGAGGAGCTGGATGCCGCATGAGAGCGGCGAGCCCTGGAGCTGTCCGAGCGAGATTCCGCGCCAACGGATAATCGCCCACAGAACGCAACCGGCCCCAAAGGCCTGGAAGAAGTATTGGAACAGCGTAATGACAACGAGTAACGTGTCGGCCGGCGTTGCACCGCTGATCGGTGTCGCCGTCATAGGCGTCGCAGAGCTATAGCTGGTTAGACCGGCAACGACCGCTGTGCCCATCGTGACGTTTAGGCGGGTCAACCACGCTGGGAAGGTTGCAAATACGCCAGCGAGCGCGAGGGATACGAACGGCAACCAAGGCTTCGAATGACGAAGGTGGTGGGAGGCAGAGTGAGGTGCCGACCACGTCCAAAGTGTCCAGGCGAAATAGAAGAAACTGACGCAAGCCATAACGTAGCAAGCAGCCGGAAGACTACCGACGATCGCATCGCCGATAGCGGTCGCGAAGTTGACCAGACCTTGCATAACTGGCGCTCCTTAATCGATCGAGCCGTGTTCAGTCTGCACCACCCAGTTCGGCCCACGCTGCGCGACGGACTTGACGACACCGTAGCCAGGCACCTGGTCCCCGACGGCCACCTGGAGCTGTGCGCCATCACCGCCGCCGCGACCAATCTCGGCGAGAAGTGCCAGACCAGGAGAGGCCGCCTGCACATGATACCGGGGACGGGTCATCCCCGACTGCGACGACGGGCGCGCGCCAGCCGTCTGGACAACCGGCGTGAGTACAG
>JAABUL010004618.1_pt1 | contig 18164 bp, 14 predicted proteins | sample 5559151 | NCBI WGS metagenome assembly JAABUL01 (sample SAMN10711876, study PRJNA513368) | rock metagenome | isolation source: Antarctica rocks | place: Antarctica: Victoria Land, Pudding Butte sud | reverse complement strand
CCGACGACGCGGCAGTTGGGGGATAGAAGGAGGAACGGACGATGGGACGACTGGTGACATGGCCCCGTTGGGGCCTGCCCGCCCTCACGCGTGCGGCGCACGCGCGGGATGCGGCGCTCGCCGAGGTACGCGCGCGCACCGGCTGGGTGCGCGCGACATGGGCGGATGTGCCGGATGCGCTCCGGCACGCCTACGCCGCCCTCGATGAGCGGGATGAGCGCATCGCCGAATTGGCGGAGGAGACGGCCGGCCTCGCCCATGAACTAGGCGCCCGCGACGACGCGATCGCGCGGCTCACGGATGCCCTCGCGGCGGCGCGGAGCACCGAGGTAGCGGCCGTCCCCTGTGACGACTGCGGCCGGCTCATCGCCCTCAACGCCACCTGGGGCGACCACACCACCATCGCCGACCTGCTGGACGCCCGCCAGCCCGACGCGCCCCGCGACGATCGGGAGGTGGACGCCTGGAACCGTCAGCACGCGGATAGCTGCCGGCGCATCGTCCGGGAGTACCGCAATCGCTGGCTCTACCCCGACGACGGCGCGGAGCCCTACATTATCACGCGTTGCGGCGAGCTGGGCCTGTCCGACGACAACGCGCTGTATGGCTAGACACGAGGATAGAGGAGATGCCGACAATGGATGGACAGGACGCACAGAGCACGGCCCGTGGCCCGATCGGCCGGGGCACGACCTCCGACGTGGCGCGGCGGGCGCTGCACGCGGCGCTGCGCGGGGAGCCGGCCGCGCGCGCGGCCTACGCGCAGGCCGAGAAGGTGTGGGCGCTCGACGTGTTCGCCGGGATCATCCGCGGCGGGGGCGACGAGCGGCCGACCGGGGACGCGCCCGGCGCGCGGGGCGAGCCATGAGCGCGGCGCGGCAAGCCATGACCGGCGGGCCAGCCGCGAACGGGATCGCCTACACCGTCGACGGCCAGGGCGTCGTGCTCCGCGTGCGGGAGGCGTCCCGCCGCGTGACCGCGCCGCGGCGGGACGACAGGGCGCAGCCGTCGCCGCAGGCCCTCGTGTCGCCGCTGACCTGGGAGCCCTTGCAACGCCTGCTCGCCTGGGGCGCGCGGGAGGGGATGACCGCCGCCGAACTGCTCGACACCTGCCGGACGGCCACGCGCCCCCCGGCGACACAGACGCCACGCGTGAGAAAGGAAACGAGGCACGATGACAGACTATAGCCGCGACGACAGGCTCCTCACCCCGTTCGACGGGACGCTCGCCGGCGATGGTCCCGACCGACTGGCGTTCGAGCCGACGGAGATTGGGGACCCGGCGGTGACGTACTACACGCGTGAACCGGACGGCTTCGGCCCGGACGACTATCGCTGGCAGGCGATCACCGACCCGGCCGAGATCGCCGACATCACCGCGCTGCTGGCGTGGGGCAGCGACCCGCCCTATGAGGTGTGGGTGGACCAGGCGCCCGCCGCGCTCGACCCCGATCGGCTGACCCCCGCCGAGGAGGGGCCGACCGTGTACGCCTGGGAGCAGACCGGCCCCGCCGTGGGCGACGGCCAATTCTACGAGATCACCGATCCGGTGCTCATCTCCGCCTATGAGGAGGCGCATCCCGCGCAAGGGGGCATCGAGATCATCACCCCGGCCGACTTTTACGATACGGCGTGGGCGGCCGACGCGGCGCGCGCGACCGACCCCGCGCTCTATGACGCGCAGATCGACGCGCTCGTTGCCAGGGGCGACACCTGGCTCGAAGTCGAGGGGACGGGGGACGGTTTCGCGCTCGGGCGCTACGACGCCGGCCCCATCGAGCGCGACACCAACGGCTGGGAGCCGGTGCGCGTCGGCGACGGCCCCGACGACCGCACGGGAAACGTCTACCCCGACGAGGTGACGGCCCGCCAGGCCGCGATCGCCTACAACGGCGCGGACCTCGCGGGCCTAGAACTGACCCTCGATCCCGCCCCCGTCGCCGCCCTCGACCGGGACCTGACGCCGGCCCTCGACCTGTAGGAACCAGGAGACACCATGAGCACACCCGCCAGCCCACCTATCACCGTCCGTCCCTGGGTACGCGCCGGCCATCTCGCGCGCCGCCTGCCGTCCCGCGCCCGATCGGGGGTCATTGCCCTACTCCGCATCGTTCGTCGTCTGTGCGCTCGCGCGTTATGGGTGCTGCGCGGGTGGTCCGGCCTCCTCGCCGGCCTGCTCGCCGTGTTGGCCCTCTGGCTTGGGCCGCTCGCCGGCGCGCGCTGGATCGTCACCCAGGCCACGGCCCTCTATCGTCACGGCGTCGCGGCGGTGACGCTCTGGTATCAGACGGCCTACGACGCCGTGGCCTGGCCGGCGGCTAGTGGGGTGGCTGCTTTACGCGCGTCGCAAGCGTGGGTGCGCCACGGCCTCCATGGGCTCGCCCCCACGATCCACACGAGCACCTGGGCGTTCTGGATGCGTCACGGCGCGGCCTGGCGCTACACGAACCTGCACAATCGGGCCGGGGCGCCCGTGCGCGCGGCGATCCCGCTCGAACTGGGTGGCGTCCTCGCGCTCCTGCTATTGTTCGCCGTCTTCATCCTCATTGGCCGCAGGAAGCGGAGCCTCGACCCCACGCGGGCCAACACGTACGGCGGGGCACGCTGGCAGACGTGGGATGAGCTGCGGCGGCGGCGGGCCAAGCCCGGCGACCTCGTGCTGGGCACAGCGCGGCGGGGCCTGCGCCGCATCACCGTCGGCATCCGCGCGGACCTGCTTGTGGAGGGCGTGGCCATCTGCGCGCCCAACGGCCTGGGCAAGAGCAACGCCATCTACAAGGGGCAGTTGTTGGAGGCCGACCCCGCCGTGGATTACGTGGCGACCGACCCCAAGGGCGAGCACTGGGCGCAGACGGCCGCCGCCATGAGCCGCACGCACGATGTCTACCGCCTCGACATGCAGACGCCGGCCAACAGCGTGACGTGGGCGCCGCTGTCGTTGGAGCGGACGCAGGCGCAGGCCGAGGCGTGGGCCGCGGCCTGGCTCAAGAATACGACGCCGACGGACAGCGCGCCGGCGGTGGCCTACTTCGAGCAGGCGCTGATCCTGCTCATCGCCGCCGGCGTCGCCCATGTCCACGCCGTCGCCCACGACGCCGGGCGCGCGACGGGCACGCTCGGCGAGTTGATCGACCTGCTGCTGCAACCGACCATCGAGAAGATCGAGGCGCGCTTACTGAAGACGCCGGGCGGCATCCCGCCGGCGGCGGGGCAGTTCCTCGGGTTCATCAAGGAGCACCGGGACCTGCGCACGTCGATCCCCTCGGGCCTGGCCCCGCGCCTCTCCACGCTCACCGACGCGGCCGTGCGCGCCGTCGTCGGCGGCGCGGGCACGCTCGACCTCGACCGCCTGGGGCGGCGCGGCCGGCGCCCCGTCGCGCTCTACATCGTGACGCCCGTGGGCGACCGCACGCTGCGCCCGCTCGTCGGCGGCCTGTTCACCACGCTGTTCCGCGTGCTCATGGACCGCGCGCGCACGCTGCCCGGCGGGGCGTTGGAGCGCGAGGTGCGCCTCTTGTTGGATGAGTTCGGGACGATGGGCGCGGTGCCCGACGCCCCCGAGCGCTTCAACGTGCTGCGCCAAGTGCGCGTGTCGCGCGTCCTCTCATTCCAGATGCGCTCCCAACTCATCGACGACTACGCGGAGACCGGGGCCGAGGCCCTCGTGGAGTCGTGCAACGCGCTGGCGTGGCTGGGCGGGACGCGCGGCAAGGACGCGCAGTGGGCCAGCGAGACGGTGGGCAAGCGCACCGTGCTGGCCTACAGCGAGGGCGACTCGGCCGCGCGCGGCGTGTTCGGACGCCGGCCCGAGCGCGACAGCCGCACGGTGAGCGAGGCCGGCGTCCCGCTCTTGTTCCCGGAGGACCTGCACGCCTCCTCCCGCCGACGCATCGTGGTGAGCGTGCGCGAGGCGCGGCCGATGGACCTGCGCACGCGGCCATTCTACACCGTGCGCGCGCTCCGGCGGCTCGCGCAGCTCCCCGCCCCGCCCGCGTGCCTGGAAGCCCCTGTCCCCTCCACACCCGCGCCGGCGACCGTTACAGCCGCACAGCCCCCCGCGCGTGAGGAGGCACGAGTGGTGCCCGCGCCTACCCCATCCCCGGCGCGGGCAGCCGTGCCGGTCGCGACGCCCCACGCGCCGGTGCGTGTGCCGGCGAAGCCCACCCCCATGACACCCCTCCCAGCAGCTACAGCGGCGGTGACAGCGACGGACCCGGTGACGACGACGGCGACGGACCCGGCGAGGCCGGCACGGCTGCCCACAGCCCCCGTAAAGCAGGGCACGGCGTACGATTGGACGGGCCTGCCATGACCGCACAGACAACGCGCCGGATAGCGCCTTTTAGGGAGGGACAGGGCGGGCGGGCGGGCGCCGCCTTTACGCGGGGGGAGGTCGTGGGCTACAATGCTCATCATGAAGGAGTGCGCCATGTAGCACGATGCGCGACTGCAGCGGTCGCAAAAGCACGAGGCCCACCGGCGGGAACCGGTGAGCCTCGTGCTTGCCTGGACTAGCTATTTATAATCATCGGTTCTAGTGTGACCAACTTCGACAGAATCACTAGAACCACCGAAACGAAGGCCGTGACCCGAAGGAGTTCCAAGGCTCCCGAACCGGGTTTCGAGCCTGCTAGGAGAGTTTTATGCTTGAAAACACCCCTATGCCCTATCCAGAGCATAGCAATGATGCGCGTGCCTGTCAATATCTCGACAGTGGTCAACGTGGAAAACCATCCCTCTCGCGGATACGGACGGGGATAGTCGATACGTCGGCCATCATCGCGGCCGTCGTGCGTACCTATAACGACGCCCATCTTACGGCCGACGTGTCCCCCGATGCAATCTTTAGCCCGAGCCGCGCGACCCACGTCGCCCACGCGCGGCATGTCTGTGCATATCTACTCGTCGAGGACTACCACTTCTCGTACATAGCGGCCGCCCGCGCATTAGGCCGCGCCGACCACACGACGACCCTCAACAGCCACGCACGGGTCGTCGCCGCCCTAGGGCAGGACATCGCCCTGGAACGAACCCTCACTGGCGCACGTGACATCTTGAGTGGTCATGCTCGCCGCGAGACTCCGCGTCGCGACCTAGGACGTCGGCAGGCCTTCGCCGTAGCTACGCCCCAGGAACTGGCCGAATACCGCTACTGGCGCCTGCGGTCTCTTCGCCCTGACACAGTAGGGGGCATGCGATGAGCTTGGTCATGACGGACACAACATTGCCGGAAGGCTGGACCTTCGGGGGCGTCGACACGATCAACGGCACACAGATTCCCGACGCGTACTTTGATGAGGTCATGGCTCCGCTGGGGCCCTCCGCGTTCATGGTCCTCATGTACATCGCGCGCCGCACGTTCGGGTTCAAACGCTATAGCGACCAGATCAGCCTCGACCAGATCTGCCACGGTATCGTCACGCGCGACGGACGTCGCCTCGACCACGGGACCGGCCTCGCGAAGTCAACGGTTGTTCTCGCCCTGGACCGCTTAGTGGCGTTCGGGGTGATACGTAAACAAAGGAACGACGACCCACAGGGCGGACAGCTTGCGAACACGTACCAAATCGTGTTTAAGAATCCAGGCGTGACTAGTCCTCCACCCTTGTCCGAAAACCAAACAGGGGCTGTCCGAAATTCAGACCCCCCTCCCGTCCGAAAATCAAACAGCCCCCGTCCGAATCCCGGACGGGGGCCTGTCCGGGATTCGGACACACAACAAACAGTCGAAACAACAAACAGTCGAAGACAAACAGATAGATCGAATCGAAAGGCACAGACTGCATACACACCTTCATGCATGGCCTTGGACGATTCGAGCGACTCGACCGATTCGAGTAATATAACAACGTTGACCCGTGGAAGCCCGTCGCCTACGTCAGCAGGACTAACCGAAGGCACCACATCTGTAGACCAGCGGGTAACTGCTCTTTCGGGCGAATTCGGCGACGGTGCGCCCCATGCAAGTCGGACACGGGTTGCCAACGTGCAGCGCATGGCAGGACTGGACGACGACACGCTGTTGCAGCTCTTGGAGGAGGCGGCCATAATCACGCGGTCTCAAGCACACACGATTACTAAACGGGGCCGTGATGGGTTGCCTGTACGCATGCCGTACCTACTTCGCACGCTCCATAACCTAGCGGATCCTGAGGAAAGTGCGCCCGTCCCGCCGCGTTTGCACGCCAGCCAAGGGGCACTGTGGGCGGCAAGTGGCCCCGACGAGACCCTATCCGCAGTGATCGACGACGTGGACGAGGTGTGGGCGGCTGCCCTCGGGGAGCTGCGTCTCATCGTGACGCCAGAGAACTACGCCACATGGCTCGCCTCGACACGCGTTTTGACGCGGACAAAGGATCTTCTGCGCATCGGCGTACCCAAACCCTTCCAGCGCGATTGGTTAGAGCACAAGCTGCACGGCCGCGTCACAGGCGTGCTGCAACGGCTCGGGCATGACAGACTGCGCGTCGAGTGGGTCGTGGCAGGGGCCACGTAATATGACGTGGCGCTATACGCACGCCAGTTGGCGCGCCCGCTCTCTCGATCCATCCACCGGTTCGCGCGTAACGGGTGATAGCGGTCGCCTATATCGATGGACTGTTCCCCTCATCCAACGATTGCTGGAAGTCGCGCAACCACGCCATGACGTCGGGAAACTGATCCACGGTGACCTCGCGGTACGACGGCACACGGAAGCGGCGGTAAAGCTCGCCGAAGATGCCCTGGTAGTGGTTCTTGCCGGGGGCAGCGCGAGACAAGGACTCGGCCAGGGTTTTGACGCTGTTCGAAATCTCGGCGGCCTGCGCTGTCGTGATCAACGCGCCAGGGGCGAGCACGGCCTGCAGCGCCTTCAGGTCACGCAGCATGCCGCCGACCACGGCGGCGGCGCGATCCAGGCGACCGTCGAGTACCTCCACGTGATCGCGGACATCGGTCAGCTCGTGCTCGAAAACGCGCTGCTGGTGGGCCATGTGCGCGATCGCGAGGGCCATCTGCTCGATATACTCGAGGGAGGTGGGTGCCGCAGTGGTCGGCGGCGCGGGTACGGGCGGTCCGGGTCGTCCCCAGCCGATCTCGGCGGCGAAGGCCTCGTAGACGCGCCGCTGCATCCATCGTTTATAGGCAACCAAACGTGGCCGCAGGTCCTCCCGCACCCGACCGGGCTCCAGCGTCCCCAACCACAAGGGCACACTCTCGATGTGCAACGCCTGCACGGTCTGGGGTCCGCCGGGGGTGGCGATACGGACGCGCCGCAAATTCTCGGCCATGACCTCGTCCGCCTTGATGCGTGCGATCTGCATTTGCGAGGCAACACCCAGGGCCTGGCACATGGGACGGATGGGGAGATAGATATCCTGCCCCTCGATGAGCGCCGCCGGGATCTCCTCGTCGTCGACGATTGTGACCAGGCGTTGCTCCGTGGGTACCAAGACAGCTGTGGTCGTCGTGCCGTCATCATTTGCCGGGGAGGCTATCGTCTGTTTGCGCCGTCCCGTGTGCTCCGACATCTCGTCCTCCTCGTCGCCGTTAAGGGTGTATGTTCAGCATACACCCTTAACGTAAGGGATGTATGGGTACGATACACCCTTTGCACAAGGAGGGTGACCATGGGCCAGCCGACTATAGACATAGACAGCGTGGAGGCGACGGCATGACAGCGCTGATTAACGCCGCAATCGGCGTGCTCGACGTGGACGGCCTGCACCTACGCGATAAGCCCCTCGTCCCCGTCGTGGGCGCGATTCGGCACGTCGGCGATCTGTACAACGGCGCGCGGCGGCATGGCTTGGCACAACTCTGGCTCACGGACGCCTGGATGCGTGTGGCTGGGCTGCCCGATACACTCGCCGTGGCGGGCCAGTTCCGCGAGTTGCGCCATCCCTTCGTGAGCGACGGCCTGGACGACCTGCACGCTTTCCCCACGGCGCTCACGCCCTGGCTGGACCTGCGCAAGAAAGGCGAGGCCGGCTCGGGCGTGTCGATCGTGTTCCCGCTCTACGACGAGCACGCGGTGTGGGGCCTCGACACCGACGGCGCGACGCTGCTGGATGGCCTGCTGGCCTACGCCCAGGCCGTGGGCGCGCCGTACTACCGCTCGCCGGGCCGCACGGGGATAGACCTGCTGCAGGAGTTGGGCAAGCGTGGCGCAGGTTCTCAGCGCGAGTATCCCGAGCGGCTGCCGGCGCCGGCGGGGCAGGCCGACACGGTGACGGAGCTGAGTTGGCTGCGCACGCTCTCGCCAGCGGAGCGCGAGAAGACATATCTGCACAGCTATGACAAGAACGCGCAGTGGCTCTCGGCGGCGGGCGTGGTGGAGCTGGGTCTGTCCGGCATCGAGGAACGGTGCGACCCCGCTGGTAAGCTGCCGTTCGACAAGAAGCTGCCGGGGTACTGGCTAGCGCGGATCGCCGGCGCGGAGGAGCGGTGGGCCTGCACGCCGACAGTAGCGTGGGCGCTGGAGAGGGGTCAGGCCGTCACGATCACCGAGGCGTACGTCTGGACCAAGCACAGCCGGGCGATGGAGACGTGGTACGAGCGGCTGCGCACGGCGCGGACGGCGCTCTACGACGACACGACGCCGGCGGGACGCCTGGCGCTGGGCGCGCTCAAGTACACCTACGCGCTCACGATCAGCGGCTTCAACAGCGTCTGGAACCGCGATAAGCGGAGCCCGCTGTACCGGCCCGACTGGCGCCATCTCGTCATCGCGCAGGCCAACGCGAACATGTCGCGCGCGCTGCACAAGATGGACGCGGCCGGCTATACGCCCGTCGCCGTGCACAAGGACGCCGTGTACCTTGTAAGCGACGAGCCCGATCCGGTGAAGGCGTGCCCGCCGTCGGTCACGCTGGGGACGGGGTTGGGCCATTTCAAGGTGCAGGACGCGGCGATCCCGCTGGATAGGGTGCTGCCGGCGTTCGACGGGACGCGCGGGGGGCTGGGGACGCTGCTCAAGCTCTTGAAGCCGTTGCGCGATCATGCGGCCGCGCGGGGGGCGGCGTAGCGTGTCCGACTTGGGCGAGGACCTGGCGCGGGCCTACGAGGCGCGGGTGGCGGCGGCCGACGTGGAGCTGACGCCGGCGGCGATCCGCGCCGTGGTGCGCGAGCTAGGGGGCGGGGAGGGGCGGGCGCAGGTCGCGGCGGGGACGCGCGCCCTGGCCGGCGAGCTGGGGGTGGCGGTGCGCACGGTGCAGCGGTGGCAGAAGGAGGGCGGGGAGGCGCGCAGCGTGGCGCGCTCGACGCCGGGACTGCGGATCAGCGTGCGCGGCATCGCGACGGAGGTGCAGCGGGCGGCGAACGCGCGGGCCTTCCGGGAGCGGGTGCAGGAGCAAGGGCTGGATGTGGGGGCGTGCCGGGTGATGGTGCTAGTGTACAACGAGGAGCGGGCGCGGCCGCGCAGCATCGGGGACATGCACATCGGGGGGGACGCCCTGACCGAGGCGCTGGACGCCCTGGAGGCGGGCGACGTGGCGGGGGCGGGCGCGTCGTTCGGGGACGCGTGGTTGCAGACGTATGGGTTGGATGTGGACGCCGAGGTGACCGACATCGTGGGGACGTTTGAGCTACGTTAGTGTCGTCCAGCAGGAATCGCGGCGAGCGGGGTGCGCATGCTCAGACAGGTGTTGGGATCGAGCATTGACAGTTTACGTGGACTCGATGGCTATAGTTTAGGATGATGGGATGGAAGAAGACTTGTACATGTGTTCCGCGAGGAACTAGTCGCTACTTAACCGTTACCGTCATTTTGTGTGATAACGTATGTTGCCAATTCCTACCACCAAGCATGAATGGATGACCAATGGCCAGCAAATACAGGCAGCGAGACGAGTCCCTTTATACGGAGCCACCCATCAACGAGGAGTATGCGAATAATCCTCATATCATGCCATGGTGGACCGACACACACGACCTCGTCATTCTCGCTAGGATCAAACGATACCGGTGGCTATGGCACAAGGGTATTGCTGACCGTAGCGTGTCCGACGACCTCCTGGATATCACTCCGGACGCCATCATCAATCACTGGCGCGACACTGACCCCCTCTGTCGCGGACGTACCATCAAGAGTGTCCTGACCGATTTTGCCCGGACCCGTGCGCGCGATGCCGGTCTTATCTCCTATCTCAAACCTGCGGAGTGGACAACCTGCCGGTTGTGCGGCGAGCCTTTCATTGAAGACTCTCTGCCATTACCGCTCATCCGTCGCATTGGCATCAATCAGATCGTGTTTTGTAGCCCCTGCCTCACGGATATTTACTTCAATGACGTGAGCGTTCACGGCACACACGATATATCCCATGACGATGCTCTCTCCTACGTGCAGGAACTCGCCTCCCTGCTTGACTACGTCCCACCACGCGATTTCGGCACGAGGCCCGAAGACACCGCGAGCTTAACCACTGAACAGCAACGAGCTATCTTCGAGTTGCTGCAGCGGCGGCCTTCCATCCAGCGCGTGCGAGAGCTTTTCGGCTCCTGGTTCCAGGCGCTTGTGGAAGCAGGGGTGCTTGAAGACGGGGCACAGCAGATGGGGCGGGGCATCAAGTGCCTTGCCCACGACGGGCATGCGTGCCTGTCGCTCGGCGAGAAGACCATCGATGACGTGCTGTCATCGCTTGGTGTGAGGCACACCAAGGAGGTCCTGTATCCAGAGGGGAATTACAGGGCGGACTTCGTGGCCCGCGGCGTCTTCATCGAATACCTGGGCTTGGCGGGCGACCCCGCGTATGACGCGAAGACAAAGCTCAAGCAGCGGGTCTGCAAAAAGCACGGAATCAAGCTGCTCTTGATCTACCCTAAAGACTTGATTGCGCGCGACAAGCTGGTAGACACGATGATTGAGGCCCTGATCGACGGCGCAGCAGAGTATGATCCGACCTATGCGCGCATGACGGCGCGTGGCCAGTTGTCCCTATTCGATGAACGTGAGCGCAGTTCCACCTCTGCGGTCGACGAGACTACTAATGACGACCGACCCCATGCCCTTGACTATGACGTGAACGGGCAATTATACCTTTTCCCCGATGCGCCTATTAGCAGACAGTTGCTTTTATTCCTGCCCAGATAGTAGTTGTCTACTATCTTTCACTTTTCGATCATCTGTAGACCCTGTCCGTGCGCAGGTCCATTGACGAGGGAGAGTAGACATGTTGTTCACAGTCCAGCAGTTAATAGCCGACCGACCGGCGCCCACGACCGTTAGACCCGAGCAGACCGGGCTCGACGCGTTAAACCTGATGATCGCGCATGACTACAGCCAGCTCCCCGTCGTGGACGGTGCCTCGCGCCTGGTCGGGTTAGTCACCGGAGACTCTCTCCTGCGGGCCGCGAACAATCTCGGCGTCCTCCCCAAAGATCTACGCGTCAAGGACGCGCAGCTTAAGCCTCGCACCGCCAGTGTCGATAGCGATGTCTTCGACCTGCTCGATGATCTCAAAGCCGCTGCGGCCGTCCTCATCGTCGACGGGGCGCAGCAGCTCGTCGGCATCGTCACCGACTACGACGCGATGGAGTTCTTGCGTCGCCGCGCCGAGGACATGATGCTGGTCGAAGACATCGAAACCTCGCTCAAGGACCACATCTACGCCGCCTTCACGACAGACGGGCACGTCGACGACCACGCCCTGACCGCAGTCGTCGTGGAGGTCGCCGATTCACGAAGGAAGCAGGTCGAAACCTTTCGCAAGGCGCTCAACCACTATCTCAGCCTTTCCGGAAACGGCCCTGGCGCGAAGCCTGACTCCGCCCTCGTTGAGAAGGTTGTGTCCAGACACTACCCGGACCAAGAGGGGGACATATCACTGGACAGGCTCACGATGGCGCAGTTTGTCGACGTCCTGCTCAAAGGCGCGCCAACGTATATCGGGCGCGTCTTCCCCATCGGTCTGGAGGCTGTACGCACTCTATTGGACCCCGTCCGCGAGATCCGCAACACCCTATTTCACTTCCGGGACGCCATTACACCGGCGCAACGCGAAAGACTCCGTTACGGTGCCCAGTGGCTGGACCAAGCAGGCGCGTCATTCCAGATAGCCGCCGAGGGAACCGCATCGGGCGAGGGAACCGTATCGGGCGCCGCGACCTTGCTCGGGTCCGCGGGGGGCGTGGACACCGTCGTCGACGAGAAGGCCGCTCCACGGTCCACCCCCGTCGGCGAACATGCGTCTCCAGACGGTCCTGTTACCCCGCCTCTCCTGGGAGAGCACGAGAGCGAACCGTCCAGAATAACCGCCGTTGGCGCCATGCGCGTGGCCGACTACGCCAAGCTCACAGCGCACCTTAAAGAACAGCAGGCCGAACGCAAGGTGGTATCCATGGCATTCGGCGAGATCGAGCGGGTGATCAACGGCAGCCTCCCCGACGCCGCGCGCCTGCATCGCTCCTGGTGGTCGAACGACGCCTCAATGTTCGCCTATGCGCGCGCGTGGGTCGATGCCGGTTGGCGCGTCACCGCCGACATGGCCGACGAGGTCGCCACCTTCACCCGTGACCGCGCCTGATCCGGCTGCCTGCTACTCCTCCCCGAATACGTCCGTATAGTCCGCGACTTGCTCGTCGATCGGCCGGTCGTGCGTAATCTCCACGACACGGTAGCCCCGGTCCTCCAGCGACTCGCGCACGACGCGGTCGCGCGCTGCTTGGCGCTCCTGCGCATGCTGCGGCCCGTCGATGTACACGACCGCACCGGGCCGCCCGTCGCGCTCGTAGTAGAAGTCGGGCTGCGAGGGCACGTCGGGCTCCGGCACGTACTGGGCCTGGTCCGGCAGGCGCAGCCGGTGGTCATGCAAGTAGGCGAGCACCCTGGTCTCGAACGACGAGGCCGGATCGAGCCGCTCGGCCAGCCATCGGTACTGCGCGTCGTAGTCGCGCCCGTCGTCGAGCGGCGCGCTCTCGGAGCCGGCTAGGTGGAGCAAGTAGTCGCGCACCACATGCCGGTCGAGGCGGCGGTGCTGGCCCTGGTTGGCGTAGCTGAGCAAGCAGTCGTAGCAGGCCACGCCGCACCGCTCCGTCCACTCGGGCATGGGCGCGCCCGTCTTCGGGTCGAAGTGGCAGATGCGCAGCGCCTCGCGCGCCACGTCGGCAAAGGCGTATCGATCCTCCATCAGGCGATCCCACACGCCCGTCCCCCCCTCGGCCGCTTCCCACAGCAGCAGCCGCTGATTCTCATCCCTGCCGATCAACTCGACCGCGACCTCCTGCTCCTCAACCTGGAAGACGTGCTGGATACCGCGTTGCAAGGCATACACGAGCGATGTCAGGAACTCGTCCGTCGCCTCTCCCTCGGGATGGGGCCGCAGCAGCAGGATGTTGCGGCTGTCCGTGACGTAGGGCATGATGCCGCTCACCGCCGCCTGCATAGAGGGGTTGGCCTCGTCGGGATCGGTCTCGTCGTTATCGCGCGCCTGCCAGCGCCCCGTCTTGGTGTCGAGGGTGAAGCCTTTGTGCTGCGCCGAGCGACGCCAACCGTGATTGATGCGCCACAAGTCGGCCTGCGGCGCGTACTGCGCCTCCAGCAGCACCCTCTTCTCGCCGCCCATGCTCACCACATGGGCGTGTCGCGGCGGCGTCTGCGGGGCGAAACGGTAGTGCGTGGTGATGTAGTAGCCTTCGCGCGACCGCTCCTCTTCGTCCGACGAGATGCGCGCCTGAGGCGACACGCGCACGGTCGGCTGGTCGAAGAGCTTCTGCGGGAACTGCGAGGTCTCGGCGTCCAGACGCGTGCCGCAGTGCGCGCACAGGTCCACAAAGGCCGTGTCGCTGGGGTGGATGTACCCGCACGCGGAGCATAGCTTGGCCTGGGAGAGCCGTGACTCGAAGCCGCCCGCCGGCAGCACGCACGACGTGACGCGATGCTTGCGCCCCTCGTGGTAGATGACGTTGTGCGGCCCGTACTCGGATAGGCCCAGGAAGCGCGGCCGGTCGAGCGCCCGTGCCCGCTCCGCCGCCGTGACCAGCGCGCGCAGCGGCAGGCGCGGGAAGTTGTAGCCGGGCAAGAACCCTTCGTTGGCCAGGTAGCGATAGGGGTAGAAGTCCGCCTCTGTGGTGTCGCCCTGGTTGAGCAGCAGGTCAAGCTCGCGCTTGGCCTCGCGCTCGCGCTGCTCGGCCGCCGCCTTATCCTCTTTCGAGGCCTTGTGCTTGTCGATGATGCGCCGCGCCGCGTCGCGCTGCTCGATCGCCGCCCGGTAGAGCTCGCGCCAGCGTCCCAGCGCGCCGTCGAAGAGACGCGGCGCCTCGCGCACACGCTCGGCTAGCCAGGCCGGGGGATACTCGGCCTCGCCGAGCTCGCCCAGGACCTGGCGGAACGCCTCGGCGGCCTCGCGCTGCCGCGCCTCTGATAGCTCGATCTGCGCCCACCGTTCGGGCAGCAGCGGAAGGCCCGGCTCGTCGAGGTCCAACAGGTCGGCCACGGACACACCCAGGCCCAGCCCCACTTCGGCCAGCCACACCGAGTGTAGGTGCGCCTCGACCAGCTCGCGGTTAGACAGGTCAAGCCGCGGCGGCGCGACCGCCCCGGCGATCATGTGATCTTTGCGACGGAAGAAATACTGGTCGTGGCCGTTGCCCTGGCTGCAGAAGGCCAGCACCAGCGCCGGCCGGCCGCCCCGCCCCGCGCGCCCGCTACGCTGGGCATAGTTGGCCGGTGTGGGCGGCACGTTGCGCATATGCACCACATTGAGGTCGGCGATGTCCACACCCAACTCCATGGTGGGCGAGCAGAATAGCGCGGCCAGCCGGCCGTGCCGGAAGTCATCCTCGCGCTGGATACGGTCATCCACGGAGACCTGCCCCGTGTGCTCGCGCGCGGCCACGCCGGAGAGCAGGGGCGCGCGGTCGGTGTACAGATTCTTGAAGTAGTGGTTGGGCCGGTTGTGCAATACCTCGCGCCGCCGCAGGCGCAGCGAGCGCGCCCGCACCGGGTCCGGCCCCACGGCCGTGCCGTTGCCCACCTCCCAACGCAAGGCGCCGGCCATGATCTGCACGCCGTAGTCCTCACCCTGTCGCCGCGCCACCGTCAGGATATACCCGCGCAGCGCCCCCACGATTGTGCGCAGCGTCTCGTCTGTCTCGTCCGCTCCGAGGTTGTCCGCGCGGTCCCAGGTGTAGCGCGAGCGCAGGTAGCGCCCGATCGCCGAGCGGTAGCCCAGGCCCACCGTCGCGGCCTCCTCGTTGTAGACAGCGCTCACCCCAGGCAACAAGGCGATGGCGCCGCACCGCAATCGCTCGAAGCGGTCGATGCTCCAGGGCTCGCGCAGCCATTGGTTAGCGCGGTTGGTCAGCGCCTTGGTCGCGTCCAGTGAGAGGGGTCGGGCGTCGATGACCAACGCCCCGCGCAGGTTATCGAGGATGGCGTGCAGTACGTCCGTCCGCCGGTCTACCGTCGCCGCCGCCAGCACTGCCGATTCACGCCACAGGGTATCGTCCGCCGCCAGCGCGTCCAGCCCCTCGTAGCCGATGCGCAGGAGGCCGCACTGCTCTAGATTGGGCTGGGCTACGCGCCAGGCCCGTCGCAGGTCCTCGAAGGCGCGGTACTCCAACAGGTCGACCATCGCCGCCCGCGCCTTGGCAAGCCCCGGCCCCGACTCGACGGCCTCCTTCATGTAGGCAGCCGGCTCGAGCGCCAGCGCGTCGAAGAGGCTCTGCCCGATGTGGTCGAACGTGAGCGTTCCCTGATTGTCCAGCGCGCTGACGAGCGCGCCGCGTAGCATGGCTACCTGCACGAAGTCGTTCATGTGCCCGGCCTGCAGCGACGCGTCCTGTCGATTGTCGGTGAAGCTCAGCACCTTGCGCGCTTCCTGGTCGATCGAGGTGTCCTCGCGCATCCGCACCACCGCCGCGCTCGTGGTGATGGTGGTCGCGGTGGAGCGCCCCGTCTGGCTCAGTGTGGCCAGCTTGCCGAAATCCCCTGCGCGCAGATCGTAGGCCACGTGGCAGCGCAGGCACAGCATCAAGGGACGCGGCTGCAGCCAGCCCTCCACGGCTCCCTCCGCCTCCTCGTAGCTCAATGCCCCGTTCGGATGCGCCCAGCAACGGACCGGGACGTGTCCCTTGTAGCCATCTTTAATGGGCGTGCTGGCCTTGGACAAGTCATACCACGACTCAGGCAGCTCCTCGTCCTCCCCCCACAACCCGTCGCGCTCGGCGGCGAAGAACCCCAACCGGCCTGCCGTATCGTCATCGGGCGCGTTGAGCAGCGGCGAGCGCGGTATCAATGCGCGCCCCGTGATGTTGTCCAGCAACGAGACCATGTAATATTCCTGCCCGCACTCGCGGCAGAAGGCCAGCGGGTAGAGTTGGCGATCGGCGCTGCCCGGCACGACCTGTTGGCCCTCGGTGGTGCAGTAACGGGCCTCGGGCGGCTCAATCGTGGCGTAGACGCTGCTCCCAGAAGAGAGGAACTGGTGCAGACGGAAGGCGAACACCGGCGCTCCCGCCGCCGTGCGCGCCGTGTTCCCAGCGTCGAGCACGGCGGTTAACCGCTCGCGGCACAACGCCTCATCCAGCCCCGTGGCCTCGACCAAGCGCTTCAGCCCCTTGACGACGGTCAGTGGCGCGCGGCGCATCAGGTGGCCGTCCTGCTCGTCCAGACCGAACGTCTCCTCGACCCACGCCGCCAACGGGTGAACCCTGACCGCCTCCAGCGTCGGGGCGGGAGGCTCCATCGCGACGGCGGCGCGCAATTCTACCGCATCGCGCGGCGGGGGCACGGTCATGACGCGCCGCAGCGACTCGCCGATCACGTTCTCTCCGCTTATTGGGACACCGAAGAGGCTCGCGCCGACTTTAGCGATGGTCGCGCGGCGCGCGGCGCGGTCCCCGCTCGTAGCCAACGTGGCCGACGTGCCCACGAACACCAGGTCGCGGCTGCCGCTACGCTGCCGCACTCGCCGTAGCAGCATAGCCACGTCGGCGCCCTGCCGTCCGCGGTAGACGTGCAACTCATCCATCACCAGGAAGCGCAGTTCCTGGGTGGCCTGTTGCACCAACGGCCGCTCATCGGGCCGGATCAACATATACTCTAGCATCACATAGTTAGTCAGCAGAATGTGCGGCGGATTGGCGATGATCGCGTTGTGCTCGGCCTTGCGTTCCTGGCCCGTGTACCGCTTGATCTGTACCGGGCAATCGGGCCAGTTCTCCTTGCGGTAGCGCTCCAGCGCCTCCAACTGGCTGTTGATCAATGCATTCATGGGGTAGACAATGATGGCGCGCACGGTGTGACGTTCGGGCGCATGCCGGAACACATGGTCCATAATCGGCACCAAGTAGGTCAGGCTCTTACCCGAGCCCGTTCCTGTGCTAACCACATACGATTGATCGCGCAGCGCCGTCTCCAGGGCCTCTTGCTGGTGGCGGTGCAGCCGCAGGCCACGCCCGAAGAAGCGCGCCGTTTGCGGCGTGATCGTGCCCGCGTCGGCCAGTTCGCCCAACGTCGGACCGGGCAGGTAGGCCGGGTTGAGCTGCAACACGGCGTCGGGCCACAACTCACCATCGTCGAGGCGTCGGTGGACGAAGTTCGCGATGCCCTCGTCGAGGATGTTGACGAAGCTCTCCACGTAGTCGCGGTACTCACCGACCACACGGTCGCGCAGGCCGAACACATCCATGCCTTACCGTCCTTTGCTCGTTAGTTCGTCGTAGATTTCCAGGATCACCCGCTTGGTGCGGTACTCGCCGTACTGGTTGATGTCCTTTTTCGCCACGATGGGAAACGTGTCCATGATATAGGCCGCGTCGTCGCGCTCGATGCCGTAGAGGCGGAAGAACAGGGCGTCGAGCTCGCAGCGTAGCCGGAAGCGCCGCTCCGGGTCCCAGCGGAAGGGCTCACCGTCGTAGCCCATGTCGCGAGCAAATGACGCTATGTCATGGGACGTGTAGACCAACTCCAATACGCGCGGCATAATGTACGCTTGGGTCGTTGAACCATAAGCAGCGGGGGGAAGAGCGGGCAGTTGTTTGATAATGTAGTCCGAGAGATGCGTTCCTCCCAGCTTCTGTCTGGCGAGGAAGTCAAACACTATCGAATTGAGATTCGCTAGTATCTTATCGAAAAATCGGGGGGGGCTAGGCCGCCGCGAGCGCCACGGGGGCGTGGGCTTCAGCCGCGCGTTGGGTGATGAGGGTGGCCAGGGAGGGCATCTGGTCGGCGCCAGACAGGCGGTCGT
>JAABUL010004616.1_pt1 | contig 18174 bp, 36 predicted proteins | sample 5559151 | NCBI WGS metagenome assembly JAABUL01 (sample SAMN10711876, study PRJNA513368) | rock metagenome | isolation source: Antarctica rocks | place: Antarctica: Victoria Land, Pudding Butte sud | reverse complement strand
TTCAAATCTCCCCCCCCCCCCCCCCCCCCCCTCTGATACTCAAGTCACCGCGCCTCGCGCTATGCATAGGTGCCGCGGACAGAGCTGGTGGACATGCTGGACCCGGACGCTATGCCCAAGGACTTTCCAGCCGACACCTGCGGCAGGACGCGGCCGGTGGGCTTTCAGTTCATCCCGGCGACGGGCTTCTGGCCGACATACCGCTTCATGACGCCGTTCATGGAGCACCACAAGGACCTGTCAAAGGTGCGACATGCAGCGCACATGTGCCTTGCTCTCTTCGTGGTGGAAGACCTTGCCCAGCAAATGCTCAGACTTGTGCAGACTCGTGCCAGCGGGCTGCTGTTTCTGCGTGTCAAGCTCCCACCCCGCAGCACCATCCCACACACGGTGCACCGCCATGAGAATTGCTGAGATGACGGTGGCCTAGCTGAGGTATTCACGCGCCCCGCAGGCGGTGTTCCTGACGCACGTGGGTTTCTGGGATAACGAGACAGAAGTGCCGACGCCGCAGTACCTGGACACGCTGGACCGCGCTCTGTCGCAGGGCCTCAACCGCATGGTCGTCCTACTCATAGCCACCAAGGTGCGGCTTCCCTGCTGCACCGGGTCTGCCGTTTCGAGCGTCTGATCAGGTGCTGGAGTGCTATCTTTACACTACCGGCGCTCGCGTCGGTAGGCCACGCCCAGGCTCTGCCCATGCTCAGGGAGCGTTGGTGAGGTTTCTAGAACCGCCGTGCGCGTGCTTTACTCGGAACATCTGGCGCTGTGCAGATGGTGGGCATCGACGAGGGGGACAAGCGGCGGAAGCTGTTTAGGAATCGCTCCGACCACATGCGCGCATGGGCTGCCAAGGACACCACCGGCCGCGTCGACGTGATAGACTTTGACTCGCTTTCGCTGGCGCCAAATGCGCCCATGGGCCTCATAGGTGCGGCACTCAGCATGTGCATGTCTCTTCCCTGGCAGCCTGTGGCAGGAAGCTGTTCCGGAATGATCACATTGAGTTCGAGGGGCGCACACGCTGACGTGACAAACATGCTCAGTACGTGCGCCAAACGCTGCGCAGGCAACTGGACCGACTGGCACTACAGCTGCAAGTTTCAGTGGCACCACGATCTGCCGAGGGGGGTGAACGAGACGGGGGCGGAGATCGCACAGCAGTCCAGCAACTGGATAGACCCGGGGGGCTACACGCTCGGCAGCCTGCAGGCAAATGACCGCCTGGATTGCGTCGACGACATGAACCGCATGGTGCTGCAAGTGCTGTTCAACTTGCTGTGCAACAAGCGAGACGGCGGCGGCGGGAATGGCGGCGGCAGTGACGGCGGCAAGGCCTGAGGCCGCCAACCTCTGGGGACATTGCAATCTCGCACGAGTAGGGGGTAGATAGCTAATTGAGAGGCCAGAGTCGCCTCTGGAACAAAGATGAACGGCTCACTGCTGGTTGTGATGTGGTGAACAATGCTTGTGGGACTGTCAATCTCGTTTGGCAAATTGAAGGGAGCTGGCTTACAAGCCAGATTTCCAGAGGTTTAAAACTGTACACTGTGTGCCGGCCGCAAGCTTCTTGGACAATTCAAAACTGTCAGATGCCGGCGATGGACTCGATGATCATGTGGTAGCCCTCGCCGACATCCGTTTTGGCCTGCACGGCCGCTGCGATGTGCGAGATGTCGGACGCCAGGTCGAAGTTGGGCTGGCCCGCCAGGTACAGCAGCAGGTGAAAGTCCGACAGCGCCTCCACGAAGGGCTTGCTGGCGAATTTCTTTAGATGCTCCCGCAGCTCTGCTGGGCCTGCATACGAAAGATGGATCTGGGGTTCATGACCGTGCCTGTTGCAGTGCCGTGAATGCGGCTGCCACAGCCGCATGGTACATCATCAGAGACACCGCACTGCCTCCCAGCCACACTATCTGGCAGTCAGTGCCAGGCATTTACAGCATAGACATGCAAAGCATGCGCACCATGCGCAGGAGTCGCTGACTGAAGTCAGGAAACGGGGGCGTCACGCTGTGGCAGTGAGCTGTGGCAGCAGCCGTTCTAGTAACCCGACTTTTTTCGCTGGACGCCTGCCGGGGTTCAAACGAGGCGCACCCTGCGGCAGCAGCCGGTTCTCCACGGGGAAGGAGGAGAACAGCGGTCCCTCGTGGTCGCGGATGCCGACAGGAATGAGGAAGTAGTCGTTGTCAACCTCCCCCAGGTCTTTCACCGCCACGATGACCGGCGCCTCGTTTTTCGGGTCCTGGTACAGCATGGTACATTGTGCGCTGGCGGGTCAAAACAGGCGGCTAGTCACAGAAAGACAAGGACGTCTTTCTGAGGCAGGCATTGACAGCATACGCCCGCTGCCAAGGGGCGCGTCTGCACAGAGGTTCCCTGCAACTGCCGTGTTTCCAGCACGCTGGGGAGCTGACAAGCAGCAACGACATCCAGCAAGATGCGCCGGGAGTTGCGCCGTAATATAACCCTAAGCAGGTTGCGCCGTAGTAAACCCTAAACCCTGGCTCAAGGTGGCACCTTGGGATTGCGCAGCTTGCTCTCCCCGCTGGGCTGCTCCTGCGGCTGGAACCAGCCGTCCTGCAGCAGCCGCACCGCCTGGTCCGACACCTGGAACGCCTGCGCGGCCGGGATGGAAGGACGTGCCAAGCCCGAGATGAAGAACGCAAAGATGCTCGTTCGTACTTTGTTGATGCGCTGCAGTGAGCGGCAGGGCAGACGCCGTGACGGGCTGCCAAGCTCGAATTGCAGCAGGTAGACCATCACTGCCGCACGCCATGTGCATGTTTGTTGAGGTCTGGGCAGGCTGAAGCAGGCACATGAACATCAGAAGCGTGCAGGCACCTCGAACTGGATCTCGGACTCGCCATCATCGGAGGCAACTGACACGACGCCGGTGACGGCGGTCTCGCCCAGCTCGCCCTGCACGCTCGCCATCTGCTGTACCTCCTCCGAGTCCATGATGTAGTCCCGCTCCGCCGCGCTCTGCGTGAATATCCAGCCCACCTTCTGCAGCCTGCGCGCGGTCATGTGGTTTAGGGTTTAGCCAGCCGACGCCTTGCGTGGGTGCTAAATATGTGATCTGCGACGGTTTTGTCTGTCTATGGTTGTGTTTTTATTACTACAGCAGCGCTGCGCTCCAGTCCGCCTGCCAAAGCTGCTGCACTGACTTTTCCTCCAGAGCTGGCATTGGAGTCGGATTGCAAGCGTATTAAAGCATGCCGCCCAAGGCATGAGAGGACCCTAAAGAGAGACAAGCTCGTCCCTCCCTCCCTGTAGTGACCGGCGGAGGCGTGTCGGTGGCGCGGCAGCCAAGCGCGCTGCCGGGCCGTCGCTTGCAGGCAGGAGGGTACGACACTTCTCAGCAAAGATCCCAAGATGTCACGAGCGGGAACGGCGCGCCCACCCCAGCAGCCTGGCGAGGTAGTCGGCGCGCTGCTCCTCCTCCGTCCCCCGCTCCAGCTGCAGCGAGTGCGCCGTCGCCGACTGCGGCGGCTCGTAAATGGCCTCCACGATCACGTTCTTCTCCTCGTCCACCGAGCCGTACAGGATGCCGCCCCGCTGCGTGACGCCACATGATCACGACTGGGTTGAGAGTCCAGTGCCAGAGTGCCTCGTCCCACATCGGGAACTCCTCCATCGCCTGCCATGTTGTGGGCGAAATGGCAGGCGTCCAGCACACCGTGAACGAAGGGCGCCCGCTGCCAGGCACGCCACCGCGGCATCTGCGCTGCAGTCGCAGCTGCCCCGATCCTCAGCAGCCGCACCTTGATGGAGAAGGCGAGGGCGGAGTGCACATAGGACTGGAAGGCGTTGGCGGCGTGCCGCTCGAAGGAAACGGATGCGCAGTGTGGCGACTCCTGCCGCTCTATCCGCGTCTGCCGCGCCACCATCGCCCTGATGCTCATCGAGGGGCCTGCGGGGGCGGACACGGATAGCAGCCTCGTCTCTCTTTTAGTTCCCTTGAGCGTTATTTTCTTTGATGTGCTGGCGCCGATGCAGCCGGCAGCTGCCACTGGTTTGTCGTGGAGTGCTCACGGCGGCACCGCATGGCATGCAGGTCACTACCGCTGTCGGTGTAGGGTTTAGGGTTTAGGGTTTGCCGTCTGCGCCGCGTCGGTGTGCCGGACGCCGCACAGGGCTGCCTGCCATCTGACAGTCGACTGACAGATGGACTCGTCGGCGCAGGCAGCTGAAGTGAAGCCCTGCGCAGTGCCAGCCAAGAAACCATGCAGAAAGCTCACCGAAGGGCCGCTCCTCCAGCGCCGTCCTTTTGTACACCGGCTGCACAGTGCGCACGAAGTCGTACAGCAGGTACACCATGTCGCCGTGCGCCACGCTGGCCGCCTGCAGCGGCTGCGCGTTGCTCGCTAGGTCGTGGAACTGCTCCGGCTCCCGGCTGGTCAACTGCAGCCGCAGCAGGAATGGAATGGGCATTCGAGCAGTCGTCCTTCTCATCCTTGGGCGATGGCTCAAAGCATGGACGGTGGCTCGAAACTGAGCCATCGTCCTAGCATGAACATCAACCTGGCATGCAGCTTCGAGCCCTTCGCTCCCGGGGCGCAGACGCCAGCAGCAGCAAATGCTGGCTGCTGCTCCAATGGCTGCTTGTTTGTGCCTTGCACCAAATCGCGCGATGTCGGCAAAGATTGCCGACGCGGCATCATGCGCAGGAGAAAGCTTGCGTTTGTGTGACAACTGAATCTCGATGATCCCCGCCTGATGCTCAGTGATGAGCAAAGTACAACCTCACCAGCTTTGGGTCCTTTGACAACGCCATGCTCGCCAGCGGGATGTTCAGCGCCTTGCTGACCGCTGTCCACAGGTCCGCCAGGGTGCCCGTGTCAGGCACCTGCACCCGCTCTAGACCATCCCTGCATGAGACAGAACGGAGATGCAGCACGCAGCGAGCATGCACGTATCTCAAGCTGTGCATCCTGAGGGCACAGGCATGATCAGCAAATGGCGCTGTAGAGTGCGTCTCGCAGTTCCAAACGGCAGCAGTATTGCTATAGATACCACATCGATGCGTGCTGTTCAGTCTTGGGGCTCACCGTGAGCGAATTCGCAGCAGCATGTGTGCAGGATTGTTCAAAGTTCAACTCCAAAGTTTCAGTGATACGGGGGGTCTATTCAGCCGCAACCACTGCTTGACAATCAGCTGTGACTTGGATAGTTTCGCGATGCGCACGCAGGTTGCAAACACTGGAATGACGCCATGCTGTGCCTCGATGCTTCGACATGCGTCGCGCTGGCGCTCGCTCATGGCCACTTCGCGTTTGCATCTGTGTCAGCATGTGCACGGTGTGTGAGGGTCGGCAGCTATTGCAGTCACGGCGAGGAGCTGAGGCGTCCTCGCAGATGGGACACAGCTGCCCTTGGATGGTGGCGCAGCGCGGCCACCCCAATTTGCGTCTGGCGACAATGCTGGGATGAGATGCACGGCTTGCTCTCATCCTTGCTCAACACGCAAGAGGCCCTTGCAGCGCATGCGGTCCTGTCCTTAATGTTGCAATGGCTGCAGCATGCGGCATGGGACCTGCGGCGATGCATGGTAAGCATTCCGACTGCTTCAAAAAACGCTGACCACTCTCGCAACAGGCAAAAGCAAGCATACTTAGTGAACTGAGGCACTGCAATTCCTGGGATCATAAGGTTCGAGGCATCGGCAGCAGTCAGAAACAACTGCATCTGCTGCGGAAAACGGCATCACATTTCATCCTGAATCTTGTTCATCCTGAATCTTGGACCACTGCACGGCATTCAAAAGCGTGTCCTCAGTTGAATATACATATAAATATGATGCTGCAAGTCAGGAGAACAGACCGCAAGCCAACGCCCGCATCGAAGAGGTTCAGGAGCATTCTAGGGTAAACGCACCGACCTGTCCTCAAACGAAGCGGGCCTTCTCCAGCTGCGCTTCCGCGCGCGCGAGCTCGCAGCACACGGCCTCCTGCTCGTTGGCTGGCGCTAGCTGCAGCGCCTCGGTGAGGTCGTGCACCGCCTCCGCTGGGTTGTTGCAGTAGAGGAGCGCCTGCAAAGAGCAGAACATGGTACGAGGTGCGATCGTAGCTCGTTTAGCACATAGGCGATTTCGTTATCGTACAACCAAACAGGATGCTGTGATGGGGTGAGATGCACCCTTGCTGGAAGATTCGAGCTGGCCAAATGCCTTGCGTAGTACACAAGACATTGCACGCTGCACCAGCCAGCCAATTCAGCGTGCAGAAGCTCGGTAAAATTTCCAATCGAGGCCTCTGGACTTCCCACGCACCTGGCCACGCCGCCGCCACGCCTGGTAGTCCTCCGGGTCCGCGTCAAGCGCCGCGGAGCAGTGCGTCATGCACTCCTCCCAGCGCCGCAGCTTGATGCAGCAGCGGGCGAGCGTGGAGCGGCACGCCGAGCGCATCGCCGCGCCCTCCTCGGCCTGATCGCCGCCTCGTACAGCCAGAGTTGTCACAGCCATCAGCACGCACGAGGCCCCGTCACAGGTGGCTCTGAAGTCGGGCGGCCAAGGCAAATCCTCCAAAACGGTGAAACCCCTCAAACTGTGCAGTCCATGCTGGAACCAATGGCTCAGCACATGGCATCGAAAGGAATGTTCCTTTCGATGCCGAAAGGAAGCACCTTGCAGGGCGGCGTAGGCGGCAAGGTACTGGCCATGCGCGGCAGCGTGGTCCCCCTGGCCATACAGCTCCTTGCCTGCCCTCATCAGCTGCCGGGCGGTGTCGAGCGACGACTTCTCGGGCGGCTCCACCGACTGCGCGTGCACACAAATGCGATCCGTCAGATGGAACACCCAGCAACATGTCGAAAGCTCGAGGCGATGACGCAAGATGTAAGACACACCTGGAACAGCAAGCAGGTCGGTCAGCACTGCCGGCCCACAGCAGAGGACGTACAAAGTCAGAGGGAGTTCAGGTATGAAGTAGATGAGAGGGCTGGGCAGCAGGCGGGTCCCGTGAACAAATGCTCATCTGCTCGGGCCAGGTGGCCAGGTAGCTGTCGATGCGCACTCCGTAGCCCTCGTTGTAGGTGGCACTGATCCAGGCGCCCTGCGCCCTGCGCAGCCTGGCGCGGCAGATGATCACAAGGTCAGACATCTGCTCCTGTGCTGCAAGGCCAGGTGATGTTTCTGGCGGCTGATGCACCAGGGTTTACACCGATACAGCACCGCTGCAAAGCCAACTTGGCTTGAAGCTCCTGTGCGGTTTGTTGCAGTGCTATCGCACCGGCAGCTGGTGCCAGACAGCGGCACATTGTTGAAGCGCGGGGCGCGGGAGAAGTCGTTGCTGCTGACGCGCATCCAGCGGTCCAGACACACGAAGCAGTACAGGTCAGCCGTCACCGCCCGGTCGTCCACAAAGCACGGGTCCTGCATGAACGGTATGCAGGACGTCAGATGATATTGCAGCAGCTGCGATGGGACGCAGTGCACAAGCAGTGTGCGCTCGGAACTGCAACGAGAAAGTGATCATGCTGTACCGTCGGTTGATCGAAGCAGATGCAGCATCTGGTCGAGGGCTGAGCAGGCTCCTGGTCTGCTGTGGGCGTCACGAGCTCCTGGCCTGCCGGCGCCGCGGCCGCTGGGCTCTCCCGCTTGACGGAGAATGAAGCGGACTTGGCTGCAGCTGTCAGCTCCTCCAGCAGCGACTCGAACTGCAGAGAGGCACGCTGCATGGTCTCGAAGCTGGGAATGGCTATCATAAGATCTTCTGGTGCAGTCTTGAAGGTGCCCTCCTGAGCACAGCTGTGCATGCAAGGCGAAGAACCGAAGTCGAACTCCGCCGCCAATTGCGCACCTCGTTGGAGCACTCGTCGCCGTCGGCTGGATACAGCTTGGGCCTGTCGACCGGCGGCGCCTCGATCTGTTCAAACTGCTTGTTTTTGCTGCCGTCCAAAGCACCGTGGCTGCCCCCACCGCTGCCAGCGAGTCCCAACTGCTCCAGCTCCACCGCCGCCTGCCATCCATGGTTGATGCATGATGAAAGAAGCTGGCAGCAAGTCCGCACGGCATATGCATTCAAGCCCACGGTGTTGAGCTTTGTGCAGTGCGCCGATTGCTGCAGCACTACTGACAACTCCGTTACGAAGCAATTACAGTGGTGCTTGCACATCCAACCTGCTGTGAATACAGAGCAGCACCTCGCGCGGTAGGGCGCAGACGCCGCTCCTGATGGTCTCGTGCACAGCGCACACCGCGAGCAGCACTTTGTTGAGCTGCTCTGTCTGCCTTGTGGTGTGGTCAGCCAGGTGGCTGAGGCCGCGCGCCGTCAGGTCAAGGTGCTCCCAGGCAACCTGCAGGCAGCAGGAACGCTTCTCCTCAGTGCTCATCACACAGCCATCAGCCATCAGCCATCAGCCATCAGCCATCGGCCATCCTCTGCATGCTCTTGATGGAAGACACGATACTTTTCGTGCATCTGCCGCAGCGGCACATTCGTCTCAACGCCCATGCGAAATGTGCATCCTATTCCTATGTCTTCCAGAGCAACAGCGTGATCGTCACCCCACCTCGATGTGCGCCAGCGCCAGCAGTTTCGTGACCGCGAGGTTGAGGCCGGCCTGCGCCTTGGCCAGCCGGCCCTGGATGTCACGAGCCGTCAGGAAGCGGTACACCCGCTTGACCAGTGGCTGCGCGGCCGGCAGCTGCATGTCGTTGACCACGCCCAGCACCTTATGCAGGTGCGCATTCAGCGCCTCTGCGAGGCGTGCAGCAAAGGGACAGCGTCAGCACCAGGCACTGGCATTAGAAGTACGACGATCACGGCATCAGCGTTCAGGAACATTTCTTCACTGATTGCGGCACTGCTGTGCTCGGACCATGTAGCGCAACAGACGGCAGGCAGCAGCAGGCAGGCGGTGTCATCAGATCTGGACGTTCCATGACACTGACATGTTGCAAATGCTGTGACAGCACTCACTGAGGTGGCGCAGAGCCTCAGGCGAGCGCAGTTGCTCCGCGCGCTGCTGCAGCTTCTCCAGAATGGGCGCCAGGCCATGCACCTCCTCCCGCAGTGCGCTCAGGTCCTGAACAGATCTTGCTCACAACTATTGAGCAGCCATTGTGTGCCAGTTGTGCAGCAGCAGCATGCCGGCAGGAATGTTGCTGGCATGCATGCCCGTGAGTTTCACCTCAGCATTGTCGCCGTCGATGGCGATGGTGTCGGTAATGTATGACACGGTGCCAATGGCTGCCAGCGTCAGTCCTACTGGGTCGACCGCCATGATGTTCTGCAACCGAGCCAAGTACGGGCACTCGCGCTGTCGACTCGCTGCTGGCCAGCAGCAGCGGGTCTGCTGCCAGGCTGCTGACAGCAGTCTCTACTGTGAGCGTCGTCTCAGGCCGTTTTGGGAGGCGATAGAGCTTGCGAGGCTGTCTGGCGAGTTTGTGTGTTCGGCAGACACGTTTTGCCTCGCTCGCAGCGCACAGCTCATTGTCAGTTTGGCAGCGTCGTACTTCCTGGGACCACCGCCGCAGATTATGTCAGCTGCGGTGAACTTGCCTCAGCACTGCGTGTCTGATCGCAGATCAGAAGCGTACTTCGGTAGGCTCTCTATGGTGTTTGTGCGGAGTTTCGGAGGAACAGCAGGAGCCGTAGCACTATGTATGATGTGTACTGGATGGCGGGCCATTTTTGCAGCAGCGCAGCGCTACGCCGGATGATGGCGCCCATAAGATCAATCGCCTAGGAATGTGTTGCTCAAACATCGGGTTGAACCGTGTTGAACCGTGTCGTGCAGAATGTACAACAGATCACACCCCAACGCTGGTTGTTATTCTGCCAAGTGCCAACAACATCACAGGCGATCTGCGGAGCAACCAAACAGCAACTGCGTGGTTCGCGGCGGCTGATTATGGTGCCACACCGCCACCGCTGACCAGCAGCCAGGGCGCCCTCCGCCAAAGCTGCCGCACAGGTGGCGCGGCTTGCCGCCACGACGCGCCAGTCGGCTGGAGTATTCACAATGCTTTCATATTGACAAACCAATGAAAAGGAATGCAATAGATAAGGAGTGCAAGTCAAGGTCACGAAATCCCGCACTTCCAGAGGTAGATTGACGGCCAGGTTTCATCACCACAAAGTGCTGTGAAGAACAAGCTCACCACCGCCGCCTTTGCCGCCACTGGAAAGCAGCATGTCATGTAGCAGGACCGCCGGCATCGTCCTCAGTAAGAAGATGTCGCACCAGGGGAAGCTGGCACCCATTGCCGCTGGTGGATGAAGCCGCTGCTGGCGGCACCTCTACAACTGAAATGCTACATTACCACAGCTGTCAAAGAAGAAGAAGAAAAGGTAGAAGCTGGTGGAGTTGCCTTCTGACACAAACGTGTCGACATTCGCCTGCAGCAGGCCGCTGCCAGGCTCGAGTACGGCGTCCGGCGCCGGTCTGGAGGCCCGCAGCGGGCTGGCGAGCGCGAGCAGGCTCAGGATGAGCACCGCGCATGTCTGCGCCATTGCTGCTTCGGCTCAGGTGGCGCCGCGGTCCGGCTGCCAGGCGCGCCCTCCGGGCGGACGCATGGATTAAGGGGTCGGATCATGAGGCATTTGCCCTGGGCATGCGGCTCTGCGCCCCGTCCTCTTGTGGGTGTGCCATGCCCGGTGCAAATGTCGTTCACGAACTGGCCGGTCCGCCACCTGCGCGTGGCCCTCCCAGCAGAGAGGCGGAGCACCTTGCCAGCGGCTGCTGTGGAGTGCGCAGCCTGCTGTTGTCTGTCCGTTGCTGGGTCACAGCTGGCAGGCAAATTAGGCAAGGCAGTGACGCACCTGAGCTGATGGCACAGACCCGGCGCGCGGCCTGTTTCCAAACCGTGCACTTTCCGAGAAGTCGTTGCGCCGAGCGCCGCTTACCGCCGCTTACCTAAGCTGTAACACGAGTACGCGTAAGAGGCACTTGAAGCGTTCACAAGGTGGTCGACAGGCTCTTCGGCACTCTCAACTCAGTTCGCTCGCTTGAAATGTATCACCGCTGAGCTTGGAGCCGGCGCTGTGTCGCCGTCGCATTCGTCGTCAGCGCCAAGAATACGCCCCCGCTCTGCACATGTCCAGCTCTGCAGGCCCCGCCCGGTAACGCAGCGCTCAGAGCCAGCTTCAACGTCTATTTCTACTGCTCAGACCTCTGACGCGGTCACTGCTGAGACCAACATGCAGAAATCAGCGGAATTACTGTGAGCGGCGTCGCCCAGCAAGCAAGGATATACAACAGGTATCTAGTGCGACATGAACCTCCCGATCTACTACTGCTGCTCCTCATTTCGTAATTGATGCTGGTTCTTGCCGCCACTTTGCAGAGCGCACACCATAATGAGTGAAGTTCATGAACTGATCAGATCAGAAGAAGTAACGCCGCTGCAGCAAAATGTGTGCAGTCTAGTTCTAAGCTGGTTGTGGCCTGGAGGCCCAGCGAAAACGCAGGTTATTGCACATCTAGCTTTCGAGCGGACTCCACATTCGAATGCGAGCCTCCACCGAGACGACCTGAAAAGAAGCCAAAACCAATCCTCGCAGGGGGCATGCCTGAACGCCTCTCCTGGATTGGGTAATGCCAGCGCACGCCCGCAGGACGTCTACTGCCTCCCGGAGTGCTATCTGCTGCTTGCGCCTGTGCTGTTGCGCGCCACTGCCCCGCCGCAGCCGCCATGTTGTTTTGGTTGTCGATGGCCCGGGCGGTGTCCAAATCCGGCGAGGCGTTAGAAGCCCGAGGCGGACCGGGGAAGGGCGGTTGAAACTCCAGCCGCCTTTGGCGTCCCAGAAGCTTCGTTCAGGTTCTGGAACCCTGGTCGCCCTGGCAGCGCCGCCACCAGCGGTGTCAGCCAAGGGGCCGCTTTCTAGCAGCGCCGGTGCCGACGTGCTCGGCAAATCTGGCCAGATTCACGTCGTCCTTGAAGGCTGGTGCGGTGTCCAGGTCGGGTGTGGCGTCCGAACCCGGCACCGGCTCGTGTGTATCTGGAGCTTGCGGCCTTTGCGGCGCCAGCGCCGGCTGTCCCTGCAGCGCCTCCAGTGCCGCCACCAGCGCCGCTGCCGTCGGCCGCGCCTCGACGTCGCCCGACATGCACGCCTCGATGAGCGAGACCGTCGCCTCGCAGCACTCCTGGCCGACGGTCACGCCCCTGTGTGCCAGGCATTCTGCAGTGTGACACATGTGGGGGAAAGAGGTGCGGCAGCGGATCGGCAGCAGAGGCGGACCGGAGGCTGGGAGCTGCTGTGAACGAGATGTTGCAGCGGAGGAAACAGCAGTTCAGTGGTGAGAGGTGGCGCAGCTGACGCAGATGCACGTGGCAGAGATGCATCTGCCTGATTCTGCATGCGGTGTGGCAAGGATTGGATCAGGCACACACCAGGCTGTGTGTGGCAGACGTGCACTGCTCGGGATACGGGGGCTGTGAGCACAAATCTTCGTGCAATGCAGCAAGGCTGCAGAGCAGCTGGCGCTTGTGGGCGGGTGGGTGCAGCGGTGATTTCGAAAGCGATGACGCAGCGCACCGCATGCAGGCGCGCACAGGAATCTCGCCAGTCACTAGTTCCCAGAGCACCACCCCAAAGGCGTAGCAGTCGCCGCTCTGCAAGGCACAAGCAAAGCAAACTGAAAGGGGGTGAGATTCATCGTTGCGGATGCAACACGATGCAGCCGTGGTTCTGGTTCTTTGTCTGCTGGCATCTCATCAGACTTTCAATCTGCCGCAGAACTGGGCACTGACAATTCTGTCATGAACTCGGATAGCTTCATGCGTCCCTTGCAAAGCATCCGCCCACCTTTGCGGTCGCGGCGGCGTCGCCGGTCGGCTGCAAGCCGAGCAGCACCTCCGGCGCGCAGTATGCGAAGGTGCCGGCCGGGACAGCCGCGCCGTCGCTGCTCGCGGCCGTCAGCAGCTGCTGCGCGAGGCCCACGTCAGACACCTTTGCGTTGCCCGTGGCGTCCATGAGGATGTTGCTGCTCTTCAGGTCCCTGCGCGGTCGACATGGCTATGAGGGATGAGGTTTCAAGCATGCTGTGGACCGGATGATCACATGATGTCCACCTCCTGTTTGCAGCCGGCACCGGCCTGCAGTTGAGGGCTTGCCAGTTGGCAGGGCTCGATATTCGGGCACAGAAGGAAGTTGCGTCATTGGAGATGCTGGGCTGTTGTGCGAGTCAGGGTCAGCATTCGTCCCCATGTTTGACGAGTCAGACGCCTCGGCCCTCTGAACATATAGACAGGAAACCACCATCGCCAAAGAAACAGCATGGAAACCATGCAAACTCGACACGAACACGGGCAGCATGGGAGGCGTGCCTGTGGACGACGCCGGACTCGTGCAGGAAGTAGAGGCCGCGCGCGATGTCCAGCGCGATGCGGCGGCCGCGGCGCGGCCACAGCAGCTCGCCTCGCTGCGCTGGGTCGTTCAGCAGCTGCCGCAGGTTGCCGCCGGCGCAGTACCTTCGAGTAGGTAGGCCAGCAGCGTCAGGAGTATGGGGGGAGTGTCAGGCGGGTGTCAGGGGAGAGGCGGGTGTCGGAGGGAAAGGGAAGCTCCGGAAGTCAGCGCGTGTGCGCAGTCAGATGCTCTGGGCTTGCTGAGCAGACAGCCTCGCCATCTCCTTCCAGCCTTCCACGCTGGCCAGTCCGCACTGGAGGCGCTCTTTGAGGCGGTGCAGGTCCATCAAATTGCGCGGGAGGCAAGCCCATGCAGAAGTGGGCAGCCGCAGGACACGCAGTGCTTTGAGGAGAATTTGCGGGAAAGGCGCACTCCATGACGAGCATGGCATCGGCTGCGTGCTCCAGGCTGGCGCCGTAGAACTGCACCACGTTTTTGTCGTAGGAGACGTGCTGCAGGATGGTCACCTCGCGGCGCAGGCGGCCCATCGCGGGGCTGCTCGCCGCCACCGCCGGCAGCACCTTCATCGCCACGCGCTGCCCCCCAGTGCGCGTGCCCAGTACACTTGCGCCCGAGCACGCGGAGTATGTTCACATTTGCCTGCCCCCGCCTTTACTGTGCCCATGCCATCCGAGAGCACCATCTGGGGGTCTGTCATTCCAGCTGATTAATCCGAGACGATGGTTTGCAGGTTGGCAGCCGCGTGCCCAGAGCCAGAAATGACTGGATTGCCGCGGAGGACGCGAGGCAGAACGAGAGAAGCAGTAAAAACCTGGAGACCGTGAGCACCTGGCCAAAGGCGCCGCGACCAATCAGCACGCGGCGGCCGGCGGCGTCCCTCTCGTACGTCACCATGGTGCCTCCGTTGCCGTCGTCTATTTGGATGCTTACCGCAGCGGGGCCGCCCTTCCCCGAGCCGGCCGCCGCCTGCTTTGCCGCCAGCACGGCCTCACGCCGCTTCCGCCACCGCCGCCGCTTGCAGCACAGCGCGGCGACTGCGCCGCACAAGGCCCACAGTCGGCAGCGTTCATCGCGACAGCTGGACGCTTGCAGCGGGTGCAGTACCTCCAGCTGTGGCTGGCTCATTCACGGGAGCAGTGCCACATGCGGGTTGCATGTTTTACACGTCCAGCCAGGTATCCGGCCAGAATGACGACGTGCGCACTTGACAACACTCAATCATACATGATGCCAACATATGTCTATCACTGCGTGCTCACCGCATGCAACGGCGAGAAGCAGCAGTCCCACGACCAGTCCCACCACTAAGCCGACGTTCACACTGCTGCCTGAGCCCCTGCTCTGCCTGTCACATGGCACGGGAAACAAATCAGAATCACACCTTAGTCACGACCGGAGGCGTCCGCATAGCCACATTGACGCACCAATATTGGCCTGGAAACGTTGGAAACATGCACGGGGCTGCAAGAAAATGCTGGGTCCCCGAGCAAGGGGCCGCATGCAATGAACACGCACCTTTGCTGCGCGGTGCCATTGACGCAGTGCCAGGCAGGATCACGGAGTCTGGTCCTGCAGCCCGAGACAAGTGTTCGGACATTCTGGCCAGAAGAACGGGAACAGGGGGCACTGCGCACCCTGTTGTGTGCTTGCTGGGCTCGCTGGCTGGCGGGTCGTAGGTGACGTCTATCTGCGTCCCGTTCAGCGTCCGCTGCAGCAAATGCAAATGCAACAGCAAAATGTCTGTCATGGTCGCGAGATTGACAAGTGCCCCCGCCAGCAAAGTCGTGCATCATACTCCAGAGCGTCACTGAACCACATGCCCCGGTCTGTTCAACCTTGGGCAAAACCTGGATCAAAGCATGCAGAATGCAACTGTCATGCAGTCGGCAGTAGGAAGCCGGGGTGCGCACAAGTTCTGTCGTGGAGTTGAGGTAACTGACCGCCAGGGGCACGCCACTTGCATTCGTGGCGCTCGGCAGCAGCGGGACCACCTGCGGCAAAGGCAAGCCCGACCGCTCGGCTCTCAACTCACACACTCAGCCATAGTTGCTGCTCGCAGTCAGCCTTCGTGACATGCTCCAGGCATGACACCAGTCGCCATACAGTCGCCATACAGCCAGTCGTCGTTCAGCATGAAGCACGCAAACGACAGTGTTTTCATAGAATGTGCAGCAACTATCGGCTGCAGTGAGCAATGCTGCCGACGCGCGTCTGTGCGGGTCAGCTGGGACTTCAGGAAGCCGGTAGAGACCGGCTGGTAGCAGCCTTACTTTTGGCCAGAACACGAAGGGTCGGACGTTGATGGCTGGGCCCTCGACCTGGTACCACACCACTGCCGCAACCTGGTCCGTCGAGCCAGGTGTGGCGGCGAGCCTGCGCCACACATGACAAACCCCAGAGGTGAGAGAAGGGCTGCGATACCAGGGTGTGAGACAGGGGAGCGAGACAGGAGAGCCTGCTGGATGTTTCATCAGGGGCAACAGGGGCAATCTGTTTTGATTGCAGATGAACGAGCAAGTCCACATCCTGCAGTAGCGCGGCCGCACCCGCTGCTGGAATTTCCGCTGGACATCCATCTCGACACGTTTGCCGCGAGGAACTGCACGCCGAGCGTCGCCCCTCTGGCAGCCGTCCGCAGCCCTAGCAGAAAGGCGGTCTCCACGTCCTTGGCGGCCGGCAGCAACTCTGTTCCATTGATCTGCAGCGGCAGAGGCTGCGTCACGGATGGGCTGGGTAGCATGGGGCTGACATGCAGAGGCACCGTGCCGACAGGGTTGCAAGTACGCCATTGCCGTGGACGCACTCACGGAGCAGATGCAGTGTCACTAACACAACTAGGGTTGGGGTTGGAAGGAATTCCTGTGATGGCTTGGCCGGCTGCGCAAATTATGTTGCGAGAGGAGACAGGAAGCAGGTCGTCGTGCAATCGCACCAGGATACTGGAGCGGCTCGCCAAACTGAGGTTTGAGAGGGCATTGAGGGTTTCGCCTGCTGTCAGCTGCGCCGTCGTCTGCGCCGGCGACTGGGCGGCCCACCCGCTGAGCGTCAGGATCGTTGCGTTGACGCCTTGCTGCGGGACATATGGTGCCAACCTTGGACTGGCAGCCTGTTGCTTGATCTCGCATTCTGGGCTTGACCCTGGCGATGCAGCGCGCTCATACCAGCATTTGCGCAAATGGCTCGTGGCAAGGACATGGTTGCCATTGGCGGGGCAACATGCGAGTTTGACGATGAATCTGCACACGCTCACCGCCCGTATGCTCGTTTGTATGGCAGGGTACTCGGCCGTCAGCGCCACAAGCGACAGCTGAAAGCTGTTCGTGTCGTTTGGCGATCGAAGGTACAGTACTGCCTCCTCGTCAACTGACTCCAACTCCGAGAGACCTGTGGAGATGAGCCGCACACAAGGCGTTTGGTGCCTGTCAGATGAAAATCTGACTCACTCTTCATTTGGGTGGACGGTCTGTGTTGACTGTGTCTCTGAGTGCAGCGGCAGGACACGGCGTCATGGCCCGACTGGGAACTTGCAGACAGGAGGCCCTGTGGCAGCAAGGCCTTGTCGCAGTAGCGGCAGTACGAATTGTCAGCTGCACCGCAAGGCCTGTTGGCAGAGCTCCTGAAGCTCGCCTGCTGTCGTTGATGGATTTGCAGTGAGCTTCTCAAAGCGTATGGTGCCTGCGCCTGTGCCGGTGATGGTCTGAACCGACTGCGCCTCCAAATGTGAAATCCGTCATACTCTGAGTGGCGCAAGTGCGGCGGATTTCGAACATCGGGTGCGAATCAGCATGATCCATCAGGGGGTGCAAAACTTCAGACACGCAGTGCATCTCACCTCTTCTATGTACGATCGCCACCCCGCCTCCATTGCTGCTCGGCCTGCGACCACTTCCGGGCCGACCATGCGGAAAACCCGCCGCTGGAATGGCCTGCGGAACGGGCCCAGCGCAGTGATGCCATGCCGCAGCAGACAAAGGGTGAGAGAGCATGATGGCTGTCCTGCTACAGCGGGGAGGCTTGGCAGAGGACAGCACAAAAGCACGAATCGTCTGCTCGCACGCAACAAGTTGGTAACTTCGGCAGGCGCGGTCAGCCATGTGCCATGCACGGTATGGCGCTCACATGTAGCCACTGGGCACAGGCCATAGCCGTGTCGAAAGGGAACTTTCGCCGCTTTGCAGGCTCGGAACGCCTGGCGGTGACGCCTGCAAAAGTCCTCTTCTGGGCCAAAGGGCAGGTTGCAGCGACCCGCAGCCGGCTACTGCCACTGCCGCGCTGAGCACCAAGGTCGGCAAGGTTGCCAGCACCCGCCAAAGCTGCATGGGTCACCCGGTCGGAGTGCGGAATGCTCGCGCGTGCATCCTGCCGCAGCTTTACGCCAGGCTCATAAGCTACTGACGGCAATGCTAAGTATCATGAACACTCCCACGTGACACCAGGCCCATCGGAGCAAATGTTCAACTCATGTTGACATCATGTACCATGTTGTGCTGCGAATCCGCAATGTTGCGCTTTTCAATGCCGGTCCTGCCGTGATAGCAGGAAGTGATGCAATGGCTCGTGAAAATGTCAAACATTCACGTGACGCGAGGCCTCACTCGATATGCAGACAGCGATGAAATTTGTGACGAAGAAGATAAGATGGTGAACGCAGAAGTGTGCTGGTTGGGACGCCTCAGTCTTCGATCAATGGTACCACACCTGAGTGTCTGACGTGGCGCCGGGACACTCAACCCAGGGTGGCGAGATTAAGTACTTGGGCCATGTTCAAAACTATTAAGTTAATAACAGAAGTTATTAAGTATGTTATTATATACTAAAATTAACCTGCTTGTCTCGAAACACACCGCAAAAAGTCGCA
>JAABUL010004615.1_pt1 | contig 18182 bp, 24 predicted proteins | sample 5559151 | NCBI WGS metagenome assembly JAABUL01 (sample SAMN10711876, study PRJNA513368) | rock metagenome | isolation source: Antarctica rocks | place: Antarctica: Victoria Land, Pudding Butte sud | reverse complement strand
ATTATGACAATCGAATCCCTTCATATCATGATCATAGTCCCACCACCATTGCATCCACACATCAGTCGCAAAAGCTCCTCCGGAAGCCGCCCAATCTTTCGTTTCGTATGCGTAGTAGTTGCAGACAAGCCATCAAGGTGATTCCGTCGGCTTCACTATCAAATTAACCTCGACTTTTTTATGGCGCTTGACAACTGAGGGTGGTGGGGTCTGCATCGGCTGTCTAAGATTAGCATACTACCACTCGTGACTATGGGGTTCTATCCTACCGTTGGCAGATTCTGATGTTCATGTGCCTGACCGTGACCGGCGTCTTCATTTCCAACATCGCGTTCTTCATTCTTATGAGCAGCCTGGCAGGCGGCATCGCAGGTTTGTTCAGCTTGCTGCGCCGTCGACGTGATGGTGGGTTCATGTCGTCTGTAGTTGCCGTTGCTTTTAGCTGCAGCTATTGCTACAGCTAACTCACTCTGCCCAGCAACTTCTACAGATGCATAAGATGCGGCCGAAGCGCTATGTCTCGCAAACTCGGCAGACGTGCTGGCGTCGTTCCAGAGGGGTGGGTCTGATGTTGTAGTGTGATGGTGTTCGTGGCGTCTTCCAACAGAATGCACATGCGACACCTGCTTCACATCAACAACACATCATCTCTCCGGAATCAAAATTGATTCAAACAATACATACAAGTTCAGCATGACGCGTCCTCTTACTCTGCGGCACAACGAACGATTCTTCATTTACTTGCCTCTTATAATTTCCGGAATAATCAGAAACGTCTTCATCCTCGTCGTGGTGGCGGCGTTTATGTCTTTCGTTTAGTGTATGTACCTGAATTGCCTCTCCAGTATCAGTATGCTATGGCATGGCTTCTCAATCAGCGCTCAGGCTGAAGTGATACATACACCGTTGACTGGATCTGACTTCGCCGAGTCCGCGATGACTGCTGGAGTGTGTAGAGATTCGTCCGGGTTGGCTGGAGTACCGGCGGCGAGTAGAGAGTACAAGAAAAGAATGGCGAAGGAGGTAATGAGTGGGGAGTGCATTTTGTGGCTTCGGCAACCTGATGACTTTCGACAGCGGACCAGTTGGTTGGCGAATGTAGAGAGATAGCGTCTAGGTCTTTCGTGTCGAGATATCGATAGTCGCCAACGATTGCGTAGGGGATGATCCTAGGGCTCTGATGTATGCTTTTTTCTCCGTCGTCAATCTGACAGAATCTGTCACCCAAGGAGAAGTTTGGGAAACAAGAACAGTGAAATCCAGGAAAGGTGTTGATCACATACTGTTGCCCCCCAATCTTCGTCCTTCCTCGATCCTCAAACCGCTATAAATACCCGTCACCACCACTCCATTCAGCAGACCAAACGTCGTGCCACCCCAAATATTCCTAAATTAGCATACTTCCCATTATAAAACTTCGCCAAGTTTCAAAAGCCCCCGAACAACCCATAAAGAGCCATTCCTGATTCCACCAGTAGAAAGCTATCCCTGCATCCTTCCAACCAGAAAACATCCACCTCCGTATCCAGCACAACTCCATACAGCAGACCAAACGTCGTACCACCCCAGATGTTCCCAATGTTCCCAGATTAGCACACTTCCCATTACAAAACTTCGCCAAGTTTCAAAAGTCCATTGATAACCAATGAGGAGTCGTTGCGAGATGTCCACTTACAAGACACAAAGAGCCATTCCCAATCTCCATTAGCAAAAAGCCAGCTCCTGCACCTTTTCACCCATGAAATCTCCACCGCCATATCCCAAATAGCACATCCCCCACCACCACTCCCTCCAGCAAAGTTCGTACCACCCTATATATTCCCAAATTAGCACACTTCCCACTTTGAACCTTACGACATGTTTTAAAAGCCCACTGATAAATGTACAAGGAGGGCATTCAGAACGGCAGACCCTGCACCTCTTCACTTACCAAATACTCACACCTGAATCCCAAATAGCATCCCCCTCCCTTTCACCCCCTCCCCTTCACCCCCGCCCAAGTATCGAACAAGCAGCAATCGTCCACCAAACAAAACCGCAGTACTAGTGCTGCTGCCCAATACGTAGTCACTCAAAATTGGCCCGCCATCATCTCCCCGTTTCAACAAACTCTGGAGTATTCATCAGCAATTTCGCCCACATGGTTTTGATTGTAGGTGATGGCGTTGGGATACTGCCGAGAGGCGAAAGTTGGAGGGAAGCCACACTCTCACCTCTCACCACCCGGCCCCAACCCCAACATATCCCTAAACAATCTCTCACCCAGCAAATACCCCAACCAACCCCCTTTCCCCTTCCTCCAACTCCCACGCTCACGTCCCCAAATTCCTGCAAAAAAAAACGGTAAAAGACTAACACACACAGCGCTATATTTCATACGAAGAAGCATCAACCAACTCCACGCACATAAAATTTTACTTCCGCGAAAGAACCAGAAAAGCATTCTCCCCGCCTCGAAAACCCTCAGTCAGGAAAAGGAATTTCAGAAACATGGCCACGACATCGCGTTATCAACATGATTGATAGACCGTGAGACACAGTTGCCTCAACGGCGTATCGCGCAAAGAGTGGGCAACCTAGTCAAAGTCAACACCATGTAAGACCGCACCCGAAGATTTCCCATAACATCAACCCATCTATCATATAACAGTCTCGTAAGAACGGAGTGAAGTGCCCACCCCCCATGCGTCTAACCAAGCAAACCCACCCACAAGGTCACCCAAACCCAAAATCGCCGACACGCCTCGCTAAATGCATCATTACAACGTACACATCCCATCAAATCGTACATTCTATCTCAGCCCGCCCTGGCCCCTCGTCAGATTCTCCATCCACTTCTCCAAATTCTTGATCCTCTCCTCCTTCTCCGCCACCTCCTTCCTCAACCTCTTGATCTCTTCTCGCAATCCATCATCTTCCTCCCTCTGCTCCTCGCCGCCACCGTCGGCGTCGGCAGCTCGTCTTCTCTTCCGTGATCGAGACGATAAGACTTCCGCATTGCCTTGAGGACTGCCTGTCTCTTGGTGTTCAGGTTGATGACAACGCCGGAGGTGCTCGTTCAGGTTTTCTTTGCGGCTGAAGCCAACACCGGTGCTGCGTTTGCAGTCCTTGTGCGGACACATGCAGCTGACTTTCGGGCCGCCGTGTTGCCGGTGGACTTCGCGTTGGTGGCGGAGGAGACCGCCAGAATAGGTGAAGCCGCGGATGTTGTCGCATTCTGGTTCGTCGCAGACGTAGGGGCGGGTGTGCTTGTCCATATGCTTACTGTAATCCTTGTTAGCTCTACACTACTGAGTCATTGTGGAGATGATAAGGTTGGTACTCACGTCCACTCGCACTTCCTCGAAAACACAGGTGGCTGCTTCGCACACTCCAGATCAGCACAGTACAAGATTCCCTGCGCATTCCGAGGCGGCTCTGTCGATCTCCTGCTGCTCTGTCTTGAATTCGAACTCCCTCCCACACTTGGTACCATACTGATACTTGGAGATGTTACCACAGGTATCCTTGGACTGATCATAGCGCCCGGTAGCAAGGACAGACATGAAGATGTGGTCTGATCGGAGACGGCGCTATGTGGGCTGGGGTAGTCTTGCATATCTTGTAAGGGCAGTCCGAGACCAAATCCAAAGCTGCCAAGGCTCCCGCCGATCGCCGCCTGGGGGTTGCGGTTGGCTTGGCGTCGAGGAGCATAGGAGCGAACTGAAGGCTGAGGACCGATGCCTTGCGGCGTTGCTGTTAGGATTCCCGTTATGTTCCCGGTTGTGCTGTATGTTGCTGGCCAAGGTGCGTGATTTGGAGCATATGCTGAAGGTGAATCTTGATTGATGCCTTGGCTATAAGGCCACTGTATTGACGAGGTCGCGAAAAGGTCTGAGGATTCGGTTGAGGTACTGTTTATATAAGGATTGGCGTTCACATTAGCGTCATACGTTGGCAAAGTAGTGCCTAGAATTGCTTGCAGGAAGTTAGTCATAGGCGGTCCCGTGATCTCGTGTGACTCACGGGGATTGCTAGCGCGCCGTGGAGGAACGCCAGCTTGTTGGGGGTGTAGCCACGAATAATTCGGATATGTGTTAGGAGTAGAGCTTGCCCAGACATCAGAAGGATCTGTCCATTGTATTATCAGGACGATGCTTAACTTTGCTGCCTAATCTTGGGAACGAGTTTTTCATACCTTGTCCTGCTTGCGCTTGTTGCGACTCCAGCCCTAGCTGTCGCGTCCGTAAGTCGCCGCCCACTTCCGCCGCCCCTTGTCCTATTCCTTGTCGATTGCGTATCGCATACATGCTGTCCCGGTTATCATGATGGTGGCCAGCAGGTCCATAGAACATCCAGCAGACGCCCCATAGCACCAGTAGAGATGGCTTGACGTTCCATGGCCAAGTCGTGCTCAATGGGCGTTGCCCGTTAGGCCATTCTGCAAACCATCCCTCTCCGAGCCGCTTTCGATATTGCCAGTAATTGTGCCAATGTAAAATGTGAGCTGCGACCAGATCAAGATAGTGGTGAATGACCGCGTCCAGTACAATTTGTTTGAGGCAGCGAAGAAGGTGTTTCAGATTGGCAATGAATTTCGCGCACTGGAAGTCGCCACATTGAACGTCGTCATCCATACGTGGCAGTCCATCCCTGCCCGAGAAGTCTTGAAGTCTGCCCAAAAGTTCAGTCGTTGAATCAAGAACATCGTAAATTCTATCAAGGCTCTTGGAAGTCCAAGCGACGTGGAACTCATGTTTGAGAAAGAGAGAGTCTTGCGCCGCAACAGTACGTAAGGGAAGATCCTGGCAACAAATTTGGAGATCAAGGGCCCCAAGTAGACTAGAGATGACCAGGTCAGTCAAGCCTTTACTTGTGGAGAGGGAGGTGCAATTCAGTACCTGGACACGTCGGCAATTCTTCTTTGAGCTCGTAGGAGATTGCGGCGACGACCAACGTAGCGACTCGAGGTGGACTGAGTTGAAACAGTACTAGACAAGATATTCAACGAAGACCACGCGAGGAATGTTCAACATGACATACCTGCTTAAGGTCTTACAAGCATATGCTGTAAGCTTGATAGGGTGAGTAGTCTGGGGTGGCTTGGCGGAGGTGATACACTTCTTGATACGAGACTTCAGACAATCTTTGGCCTTCTGGACAAGACGAGCAAGCTTAATAGCAGCGTAGAGTGAAGTGCCTGCCGAGTCACTTGGCATATCATGCGCGAGCGCCATGAAGTATGGGACAAGGAGAGATGTTGCATGCTACTGCACAAGAGAGATATAGACATGAGGAGCAGTCACTACTTATATGAATACATTATTTATTGAGACCGTCTTACCGTGCTCATAATGCCTCGAGTATGCGCTTCCATTGGTGTCATTGTCCGGAAGCTTTGCGGTGAGGAGTCAATCGCAAGGGCCATATGGAATTGGGAAGCCACAGCAGGTGGACGAATAGCTTGAAGCTTCGCTTTGGCTGATGTTGCAATCTAGCCCATATTGCTGAAGCTGCGGCCCATTCCAATAGCACAATGGGAGGCCTTATGGCATGGGGACGACGGGTTGTTTATCTGTGTGAGTAACTCTCGACAAAGATGGGGGCTGAGTCTTTTGGGGGCGGGAGGCTCAATGCAGGGTGCCTGGAAGCTCCGTGCCATTGACTAATGAGAGTGGGGACTAAAGCCACCAGCCACTGGTCTTTCCACTGTTCCTTCCCCTTCTAGCCATGTCGCAGTAGCCCTACCAGTGACAATGCATGAAATCGAGAGCTGGTGTGGCTGAAGCTCTTTTAATTCTTCACCATCTGTGAAACGATGACATATCGTTGACCGTCTTCATTGGCGTTTCCTCTTTCGGTTGCGCTTCCCATGCTCGAATCAGACCTTGAACAGCTGGAATACCGGGCTGTGGAGTGGTCGCGGTGCTCCACTCTCCTCATACTGCGCCTTTGATTGAAGCATATCGATGTCATAGTGGCATGAACATCGGGGATTAACGCCGTTTAGCGCGAGCCCCAGCTGTTCATGCATCGCTTACTTTACCAGCCTCACCTCGACAGATCTCACTCGGCTATCATTGCTACAATAATCGTTGTTCACTAGGACCAACCAATTGAGTGCTTACCTCGATGGCTCGACTGACGTAGCCCGAGCTTTCAGTGCCCTATGTTGATACAAGCAAGTAGCATCAAATGAAGCGATTGGCAATGGACATGATGATACAAACTGCCTTGGGTGAACGACGTATGGATACCTCCTAGCGACAATACGCTGTCATGTAGTGTGTGTGGTAGGCCATCCAGCATCTACAGCCTATGATGAGCTTTGTACCAAGCGGTGAGCACTAGCTACTATCTTCGAGAGGCAGTGTCAAGTCTACTATCCCTTCTTCTATAGCAATAGTGGGACATGTGAGCTGAGTGCAAAGCGCTATATAGTCTAGACGCAGCTAGTCTAGACGGCTACTCCTACCTATGCAATCGTATCCAGGTATCAATCGCTCCCTCCGCATTCAATCCCGCAATCCCGCAATCCCTCTTTGCAATCACCCTCCCTCTGATGCCTCTGTCTGGTGGAACCGTCTAGGCATCCGCCTGCTTCTGGATGTCATGCTGTGCAGACCTCAGCTGCGTCTTGCCATCGTCATGCTGCATCTGATATTTCTGCTGCTTCTCCCTGTCGCCCGTGATACCAGCCCCAATGCCTCCAAGAGCACCCTGTGCACGATCCTTCATGCCTCCGCCAAAGTCAGCTAGCTGTCCCTCAGCCTCCATACCCTTGCCTTCGGCGTTCTGCTGCTGGCCTTCCTTCTTCATGCCTTCAACACCCAAAAGGCCGCCTATAGTCTCCTTGGCCGACCCCATTGTCTGGTTGTAGGAACCTTCGGTACGACGTGGGTCATCAGAGGATATGCCACCGGAGGACGACACGGCGTAGGGGCCGATTTTGCCGATGGTGTTTGAAGCATCCTTCTCAGCGGTGCCCTTGTCCTGTTTGAGGTCACCTTTGGCCTGTGTAATGTTAGCATATGTGCAGAGCGAATGGATATAACATCGTAGATTGTATAGTGGGAAAACGAGTAGCTAGACTGTGTCGAAAAGATTCCCCGTGTGCACCAGAGAGAACACGCTCTTGGTGTGAAAAGACAGAGTAGTAATGATGGTAATAGTAGTCAAAGTAGGCCTACCTGGTGCTCGGTGTTCCCCGTTAGGCTGCCTATACCAGACTGGATAGCACCAGTGGCAGAGTCGACGTACGACTTGAGGGAGGAAGACTGGTTGTCAGTCATGTTGGTTTTTTGAAGGTCTAGTAGATGGATCAGATGGTAGTAGATTAAATTGTATGGTGCTGCACGGAATGGAAGCCTGGAAAAAAGAAGAGATGAACAAGTGGAGGCTCTATTTACTTTTGTACTGTTGGCGAGGGGTTGGTGGGGTTAGGCACGCCAAGGTCCCTTGACATGGCTTGGCATGACGTACAATGGCATGTGAATTTGAAGCCTTCAACGCCTTTCTCGTATGATCAGCAGGCACACTCTAGAGAATTCGGTGTTCGACTACAAGCACTGACAGACGACTGGGTCTATAATTACTTTAGACATCGTAATGCCTGTATGCGGTTCTCGATTTTCGAAAGCATGCACAGGCTAATAAATCGACGCAGCTGATCCTAGTTTCAGGCTACCCTTCCTCAGGGAAGACCTACCGCTCCAACCAGCTAGTCGAATACTTCAAATCGAAGATCGAAACCTCCGCGGATGCTCGCATAAGTCGCCTGACAGTCTCACACATCAATGATCAGTCGCTTGGTCTGCAACGGGACGTATACCGAGAGGCGCGGACCGAAAAGGACGCTCGGGCCACCCACTATTCCGCCATCAAGCGTGCCTTGGGGAGAGACAGCATTGTGGTTGCGGATGGATTGAACTATATCAAGGGCTTTCGCTATCAGCTATATTGCGAGGCGAAAGCTGCACAGACACCTTGCTGCGTGGTGAGACTTGCAGGAGATCTGCGGCAGTGAGGGACATAGGCTGACGAGCCTAGAGGTCCACGTTGGAACGCCGATCGATACGTGTCGGAAAATCAACGAGAAGCTGCTGGCAGATGTCGACAAGGAGGGTGGGTACGCCGAGGATATCTTTGACAATCTGATCTACAGATATGAAGAGCCGAACGGCATGACGAGATGGGATAGCCCGCTCTTCACTGTACCCTTCGATGACGAAAAACCTCCGTGTGAAAATATCTGGGAAGCCATGGTTGGATCTGACGGGAAAGCAAAGACCGTTAAACCCAACACGGCCACTATACTGGTAAATTGCCTCTGTATTGGATACGAATAAGGACTGACGATAATTGCAGAAACCTGCTGCCGAGTCGGACTACCTATATGAGCTCGATAAGACGACACAAGAGGTGCTCAACATCATTCTAGACTGGCAAAAGGATCACCCTGGTGAGGGAGGCGGACAGCTCATGATAGCCGAGAACACCCTCGAACTACCAGCAAATCCAGTGTCGTTGCCACAATTGCAGAGGATACGACGTCAATTCATATCACTCAACCGTCAGCATAATTTTCCAAAGAACAGCATCCGAAGCTCGTTCATTGAATACCTAGAATATAACCTGGCTTGACCCACGAAGTTTTCCATTCCTACGAATCGCAGCAAGTTACGAAACTGCCACAACACTGGATGGAAATATATAAAATCTCATGTTCATGACAGAGAGATGCTACACCAATCCCTCCTGCTCTGGTACTACCCTGCGCAGCCTACGACAAGCCCTTAGGAAGTAACTCCGTTTATACCCTTGTGTGTATTTTGGGTATTGCGGAAACTCACACTTAAAGCTGTCCCATCCGAGACTATGACTCGTGTCAAAGGGTCATCAGTCCGCTTTTAGTCGCCGGCTAGACCATCGAGGCTGGCTACGCGGGCGCGCTCTTGGGGTCGGAGAAGCTCCAGTTAGGATACCCACGTCTAGCAGAAGCAGCGATGGGAATAATGCAGCACTGAAGATCACTCCTCGTCTTAAAGAGAAGTTTTCCGTCGACCAGGATGTTCACCTTGCCAGCCATTTTCATTCCGGATGCCACTTCGCCGAAAGCGACTTCGTTATGGAAAATGGTTCCAGGAGATCTTGGCACCCATATAAAGCTTTGGCTTCTTGCGCCGCTCGCTCTAGTATCTACAAACTTGCCAGTGGGTGCGAGATGTATAGTATGTGTGCTATTGTCTAGTAATGAGGGAAAAGGCTTGCGATATGATATCCAATACTTTAGCCTACGCGGTCTGTCCGTCATATGTCGGACAGGTCCGCAATCTCTACGTGAAGTGGTCATTCAGATTGCCGGATCCAGAAGACGTCTTCCAGCCCTTTGAATGCTCATCAGTATATAGTATGCTTCATGGAATTGAAAGCGCCAATGCTCCCCTTTTCCTGCCTTGAAGTTTCTTTCGTCTCTCTGGCCTTTTTGTTCTCGTCAAATTCAGCAACGTGATCGATCTCCGTTCTATGATATGGCTGATCCGATATTTTGCGTTTTTCCATCTCAGATGAGGCCATATCGACATCTACCAGCAGTTACATGGTGACAAACTACCATGTCCGATGACAGCAACCCACGGATGGAGCGCTGAAACGAAATCAATGGCCCGAGTACGGGAATCAATTCGATCACAGTAGAGAGCACCCACCGCTTTCTGCAGTGATGTATTGCTGTTGGAATGTCCTCAGAATCAGTAAATCTCACGACAGAGCCGATGATCCGACTTGAAATCGTGGCGAGGGTTTCCAATGCCGTGAGATGATCGCTAGCCAACTTTTGCATATCAGATACCTAGGAATCGACCCGTGGCAGTGCATGTACAGTACCCAGATTGGGGATGCTAATACACCATGAGCATATATAAGAGTATTTCCGGCACCCTTCAAGCGCTCAAGAGGATCGATTAGTGATCGAAGCAGCTCCATTCCTCGAGTGCAACCTCTTTACCAGACTTGTGCTCGAATGGTCATACTCAAACAGGTATCGGCATTGGTATGAGCTGTAAACATTGCATTCTGGGACCCAGGCAATGCTGCCATACAGCTAGCTGCCAGTAGCTGCCATGCGTCTTGGTGACTGGTGCTGACTCACGGGCGAAGCCTTACCAATGACCCTGGAGCGACGACGTTGAATCATATACTTTCAAGCGTACGTCGAGACGAGATCGATGCCTGTGACTCTGCATAGTAATCACACAATCATTGGCCTCGTTTGAAGAAGAAAGCCCTGGGTTGCTGATACTCGAAACACTAGCGAAGGATTGACGGCGGGCCCGGGCGATGCCTGACCGCTTCCCCAGGAAGACCAAAGTAAAACACCGGGGTTTCAATGGTGTCATGGGGACGTGGGGGCGATCCATCCACGGAGGTTACTTGTAGCCAGTGCTTTCGTGATAACCAGTGTATCTGAAGGTTGAGTCGTGTAGGCCTAGGATTATGAAGCAAGGGATGCGTGATGACGGCGTGAGAAAAGAGGAAAGAAAGCATGATATGATGATAGGTGACCGAGGCAAGAGCTGGGCCGTAAGCAAGATTGCGCAAATTCAAGCCTTCCCGAAGAAAGCTGTCAGGACTAGGGTAGAACAGTAGAGGACGAAGCTGCGTCTCCTTCACTGGCTGCATCAATCTCCATCGTCATCAATCTATACCAAACAGAGATGCTTGATGAGACTGTCTCGGCAGTGGTAAGCTCCATACATTGATTTGATATTCAGGGGCCAGTCGAGAAGTCCCGCCCCGACAAAGTTGGCTCTCTTAGCTCTAGCCTCTTTTGCACCTTAAGTTTCGCCGATCTCTGTCCATTTCTCCTATTCGGGTTCGTCCCCTCTCCATCGCACTCCCGCCCACAGACCTCTCATCCTTCCTTTCGCCTCTTCGTAAACGACAGCGACCTGACAGCGACGATATTGACACGCGCGTTGTCCATCAGCAACGTTGTCTTTGTGCTGGTGGAGCTGAAGAAGCAACAAAGGCTGGTACTGGCGTCAAAAGAGGTCAGCCCGCCGCTAGTGGAGGAAAGTGAATCTTCGGCCTCCATTCTTCCTGTCTCTTCGACCAGCACCGCGTCCAATCTCTATACCTATTCCGCCCATCGAGAGCTGTCAATGCGCTGTGGGTACTAGTCGGCATCGACACCCGCGTCAGTAAGCTGTTCCTCCTTATCGTGTCGCTTTCCGCAGGTCGCACAGCCATCCATGGCAGCCGCGAACCTCATCAGGCTCGCTCGGCCCATTGACTTGTCGCTTTCATCACTTCAGTTGCACAGCTCCAATCTCTATACCTCCTCGTCATTGGCGTTGTGATCTACCTTGTCCTTCATTTCGACGCATGCCCATCTACGGGCTCCCTGCACGTCCGATTCGAGACTCTCCCCAGTTCACGAATAAACTCGACCCAGTCCTATCAGTCACTCCTTGCGTCCACTAAACTGACACTCACTAGACTACGCGCAGATAATCGGTCCTCTCGACTGCATAGCGCAGATTCCCACGTCATCACTTGAACCTAGCTGAGCGCCCAGAAAGCTCTTATATAATACCTTTATACATCTGCCAAGATGGGTTGTGGGATGAGCACGGAAGAGAAGGAGGGAAAGGAGAGGAATGAGCAAATCGAGAACCAACTGAAACGCGATAAGCTATCGCAACGCAATGAGATCAAAATGCTGCTGCTCGGTAAAGTCTCTTGCGACAATCGATAACTGGCAAGGCTGACAATGAAATAGGTGCTGGAGAGTCGGGGAAGTCAACAATTCTCAAGCAAATGAAGCTTATACATGAAGGGAGCTACTCGCGTGATGAGCGGGAGTCCTTCAAAGAGATCATATACAGCAACACCGTCCAGTCAATGCGCGTGATTCTGGAAGCCATGGAGTCCCTTGAGCTCCCTCTAAACGATCAACGGACAGAGTACCATGTTCAAACTATCTTCATGCAGCCTGCGCAGATAGAAGGCGAGAGTCTACCACCGGAAGTTGGCGGCGCAATCGATGCCTTGTGGAAGGATGATGGAGTGCAAGAGTGCTTTAAGCGATCGAGGGAGTACCAACTGAACGATTCAGCTCGATAGTAAGTATCCATATCCTCACAGCCTTCTTACGCTGGACCCACCAGCTCCAACCACTGGATCGGGATAAAGCAAATTCGATCGGCCAGGGGTCAGAACTTTCAATCGCTTACTTTCTACCACAGTTACTTCGACTCGATTGGTCGTATTGCACAGCCGGACTACCTGCCCAATGACCAGGACGTTCTACGATCCCGAGTCAAGACCACTGGCATCACCGAGACCACCTTCATCATTGGCGAGCTCACATATCGCATGTTTGATGTTGGAGGTCAGCGGTCTGAGCGGAAGAAATGGATACATTGCTTCGAGAATGTGACAACCATCCTCTTCCTTGTTGCTATATCCGAATACGACCAACTGCTCTTTGAAGACGAGACCGTCAACAGAATGCAGGAGGCTCTTACGCTTTTTGACTCCATTTGCAATTCCCGCTGGTTTGTCAAGACATCGATCATTCTCTTCCTCAACAAGATCGATCGATTCAAGGAGAAACTTCCCGTGTCACCAATGAAGAACTACTTCCCGGACTATGAAGGCAAGCTCAACCAACTTGGAGACAACGGTAGGGAACATCAAAAGTCTAATAGTGCTGAAGGTGGACCCGACTACGCCGCTGCCTGCGATTACATCCTGAACCGGTTCGTATCCCTCAACCAACATGAGACGAAGCAAATCTACACCCACTTCACGTGCGCCACGGACACCACACAGATCCGCTTTGTCATGGCAGCTGTCAACGGTACGTACTCTCCCGCATGCTTTATATGACTGTGCTAATTGAAGCATACAGACATTATCATCCAAGAAAACCTTCGTGATTGTGGTCTGTTATAGGCCCGCCCAACCTAGACGTGGACGAGAAGCTGAATTTCGTGGAGGTTTGTTCTTCTGATGAGAGAGAAGCCTTCCCTTCGAAGGTCGATCTCTACCCGACAAGACCCATTAGCCCCCTCACATCCTCTTTCTCAAAAGCGGTCAGAATTGGACATCGCCCGCGCTTCGACATTCCTCGGCCGACAGAGGTCCTTGTTCGCAGCAGCCTCTTCTCGGATAATTCCCCTACGGCCTGCTGGTGCTGGCGATGAATGTTACATGGCGCAACGCGATTATCATTAGCACGGTTACTGTAATGTGATACCAGTCTGCGGAAAGGCATACCAGACGTGCTCTTTCTTCTCCTTGTCCGATGGCAGTGCCAGGAGTGTGAAAATGGGATACCAGGGAGGTATGAATGCCTATCTAAATTGTTTAGTGTTTTCATGGGTGGCATATTACAGTGGAATGAAATCAGTTCTAAGAAATCATACAGAATGTCCAACTCGGATTTGGCAGCCTGGTGAACCGTAGCGTTCAGCTTTCCTGGACAAATAATCCAACCTTATGAGTCTATCGTTGTTGCTGCTTTTCTCTTGTTTGTTCCCTATACTAACCTACCATCCTCGGGCTTCCCACAACGGCCCACGGGAGGATTCTGCTCGAAGAACAACCAAGCCGGATATGATATTGATAGACTCACGCGTTCTCAACTCAGCACCAACACACCTCCCATTCCCCCCACGACTCAGCCCCTCGCTATCCATACATGACTTACCACTCCCCCATGCATCCTTTAGAATCCCCCAAAGCGAAAAACTTAGTATTCTATACAGATCCACAATCATACCTGAGTGAATTGTGCTAATCGAATCCCCCTTTCCTTGGCAGGATGGTGAGATGTGAATGATGCGGTTGTTTAGTGCTGAGTATGGAATCCTGACTGGGGGGAGGTGGGGGGAGGGGAAGGGTCTGATTGTCGTATAGAGCGTTGGATAGTGAGTACGGGGCGGAGCACCGATCTTTCGACGAGCTGAGGGGACTCTATCCCGGGAACCGCACCCCAGTTACGTGGATTTCCCTGGACTCTTAGGCACGAATTTAGCGCCTGTTTGAGATTTTTGGTGTTGGTTTTGGAGGGGTTGGTCGGGGATTGTGGGGTACGGCTCAGGAGAGACCCCGTGTGGCTAACAAGAGAACCCCGAACGAGAGACCCCTTCGCATATCCTTAAATAACCTTATTAAAGTCGAGTCCATGGACTAATATCCTATAATAAAGATATAGGGGTAGTGTTTCCTTATAATTTCTTCTATATAAGCTCCCTGTTATACCTCGTCGTTGTCTAAAATGCGAGGTCTTGGCAAGACAAGATCGAAGCACAGGATTAGGTCCAAATGAAGCCGTATTTCTTTGTGCGGTATCGATCACACATCACGGCACCCGTTGGGATTCTCTAAGATGACCTGCTGATGTTGTGGCTGATTGCTCTCTTTTAAATTAGTTTCTTTCCATGTCCAAGAAGAATCTCCTGAGTACATCGTCTAAGCCGGAGCCACTATTGCCACTTTCTCTATGGCAGGGGAGAAATATTTTTTGGTCAATTATGTGACACATGATGCTCCGAAACCATTCTCTTCACGCATGAAGGGTATCTGCGAGCTCATTGCATCTCAAGGAGTCTACACGGTGACAAAACGTACCTCTGCATGGAACCTTGGCTCTGATGTCCTCACCCGGGACTACTTTACCCTTACCGAAGATTGTTCATATATTGCAGATTACCATATCAGAGATCAAATCGAGCGACCGTCTCGCGGACGCTATTCTCGACATACTCAGACTCATAAGCTAGTGGGAGGAATTTCTTCAATTGTTCGCAACATCTACCAGGGCACAGGCTACGACGGCGTTAGTATTCCACTACAACTCGTCTTGCGCATGTACAGGGTTCCAAATATCACCATTTGTTATCGATCTACTGACTTACCCCATCAACGCATTACGCTCGTCCGGGCAGGGGCTCTGCCAATGTGAAACGTGCAGTAAATCTTTCTGCAGTTCAGAAGCAGTCCGAAGCCGAGGAGGCAGAAGCAAACCGAGAAGCTCAATCCAAGCATATGCATTCGTCAGTACCTCCGAAGATCCAAGTGCAAACCTAGCTGAAATCTGCATCAGACATGCATCTTATCATATGGCATTTATCACACACTACGGACAAACCATCAGCAAGTCCATTCACATAACTACTCTCCACGATCTAAACCACCAACCCTACCCATTGCATAGCCCCGACTCCACAGACGCAGAACGGCAAAGTCACAACTCACCTCCAACTTCCCCTCTTCCCACTAACTCACAACCCCCTATAAGTACACAAAACTTGCACCCGAATCTCCACTCCCCCATCCTACCAAACCTTCCTCAACCAAATCCTCCTCAGCCCTTATTCCATAAAACCACAACATCCCAACCATACCACCAACCCAAACCCTCGCCCCCAAACACCAAACCAAATACCCCAAATCAAACCCCCCCCCCTTTTTTCCCCCAAAAAACCCCCATCTTTCGGCCCATGTTGGCCAGGCCGTGGAAACAGATTCCGCCAGAACCAATTCCACAACAGCTCCACCATCCGTCCTAACATTCCTTGCACACCAACCCATCAAAAAACAGCCAGCCAACAACCATACCCAACCCCCAACCCCAACCGCCCACAACCCCCACAATCCGGGTACGGCTCAGGAGAGACCCCGCGTGGCTAACAAGAGACCCCCAACGAGAGACCCCTTGCGAAGTACACCCAATGAGGGCTCCAATAAATAAGTCTTCAGTATGAAAGTTGTAGATATTATTTTAAAAAGTAATTTACTTCGCGAAAGTAACTCCTAAAACCTCGTCGTTACTGAGTTATTACGCTGCGAAAGAAGAGTTATTATCCCATGCTTCGGCAGGAAGTCACACATCTCATTAGTGCAGCCCTACGGCTTGGCGTGACGAAAATTAGACACCTAAGTGTTTACTCTACGTAAAATACTATTATTATTAATACTATTTACTATATATACGTTAGAATAATACGCTAAGATAAGGTTAAGATTAAGAGACTATTAAATAATATTCCTTAAACTAAAAAATACTAAATCCTACTATAGTAAGCGTATATTAGATAAGGTCCTTTAAGAAGTTACGGAGAAAGAAGCTATAAATTATAATTAAATCCCTATTAAGTATTATAAACTAGCTATTAATCTACCTATATAATAGCTAATTCCTTATAATCTATTTAGTATTTTATTATACTAGGTATACTTTAAAAGGTAGCTATATATATATATCTAAAGATAAAGTAGTAATTTAATAATAAGCTAAATATCTATATATAAGGTTATAATAAAATATTAAAGGTAGTAAAATTAGAGCTTAATTAACTATTTACTTACTTATAAGGTTAAATTATATATTATAAGTAATATACTATTAGAATTAAAGCCTTTATACGCCTATTTTTATATTAATCTAAGACATAATACTAGTTAAGTAGTTTAAATAAATAAAATAGTTCCTTAAGATTAATAACTTATAAAAGAAGCCTAAGGATATTAATTAAAAGAAAGATTTCTAAAAGAATATAAGCCTATTTATAAAAGGATAGTGAAAAGAATACCTAAGATATTTTATATTTTATACTTAACAGTAATATATTAATAAATAAATTTCTAGTTAAGTTTAAAGGAAGATCTAGGTATATAATAAGTATATTTATTAAAGTAGATAGTAAAGGCTTTAAAATTTATAAGATATATAATTAAGACTACCTTATTAATATCCTTTTTACGTTAAAAGTTAGTACTTTATATCTTATTTTAAAATTAAATTTATCTTAGAAAGGTATACTTAACTACTATTTATATTATAATAGTTATAAGCTAAATTTTACTTATAATAATTATAATACCTTTATTATATACGCTCCTACTTTTTATATTTTATAGTATATCTTTAGAAAAATTATATTTTATAAAACTATTTATCCTAATAACCTTCTACTTAAATTCCCTACTAAGTAGGTAAACTAAAAGATAAAAAGCTATACTAAAAGTTTATTATAAATAGAATAAGTATACTAGCTAAAAACTATATATTAGCTTACTATAAGATATAAGAAAGGATAGACCTTCTTATAATCCTATTAGGTAATTATATAATTTATAATATCTTTTATAAATTTATCTTATAGCTACTACTTATTTATTAATAACTTCTTTATATTTAAGGACTCTATTAATTAATTATAATATAAATATATTACTTAGAGCGGTATATATAATATATAAGGCGGATTTCTTATAAAACTTCTCGCTATTTATAATAAGATAAAAGAGAAAGACTATTAGGATATAATAACCTAATAATCTAATAATAATAAGTAGTTATATATTATATAGGTTAATAATAATACGGTCTAATATATAATATCTAGATATACCCCTAAGGAGCTGAATAAGATTTAATAAATAGATTTAAAGAAATAGTATAATATATTAAAGGATACTATTAAACTAATACCTTAAGATATTTAATAAGAGTATTATATTAAGTGGAAGGAGGGGCTACTATAGCTATATCTTATTTATAAATATAATATTAATATAAATAGATATAATTAATATATTTAGATAGTTATAAAGTATATAAATAAAAGATAATCTCTTTATTATTAAATTATCCTACTTATTTTTATCTTAATATCTTCTATAGCTAATATATATTGATTTTGTTATTTATAATATTCTAGTAATAAGGCTAATATACTTAGTTATTCTAACTTCTAATACTCTATTACTATAGAGCTTATCCGCTATTAGAAAGGATCTAAGTATATTAACCTAGGTATATAAATTATTAATAAGGTTTTAGATCTATAAAAGTATACCTTTATTTATCTACTTATTAGTAAGAAAGTACGTTACTAGCTATATAAAGATAGAAAGGATATAAGATTAAAGAATAAGCATTTTATATTAGGAGAGATCTTAAGTAATCCTAAAAGGTAATATATACTATAGATAGTCTAGTAGTATTAAGTATATAGAATTCTACTTTATAAGCGAAATAATATGTATTTTATAAATATACATATAATAATAGCTAATAGAAATAGTTAGTAGGACTATTAATAAAAGAAATTTAGAGATATTTATTATAAATTATACTAAAAAGTTATTATCCCTATATAGGTTCCTTAAGCGTAATAAATTTTTAC
>JAABUL010004613.1_pt1 | contig 18183 bp, 4 predicted proteins | sample 5559151 | NCBI WGS metagenome assembly JAABUL01 (sample SAMN10711876, study PRJNA513368) | rock metagenome | isolation source: Antarctica rocks | place: Antarctica: Victoria Land, Pudding Butte sud | reverse complement strand
CAAAAGTATTTATCAAAGTAAATCTAGTAATTGTTCGAAATAATTTGACTAAATAAATAAAAATTAAAGCAATTTTAGATCTAAAAATATTTGCTATAGTAAAATTTTTGTAAAAAGATTTTTTTTTTTAATATAAATATATCAAAAAGATAATTATAAATAACAAATTCGAAAATAAAATCAAAATAACAATTAAGTTTCTAAAGAGATATAATGTTAAAAAAATAACAACGTCAACTTACAATTTGCAAATAAATAAAATAATAAAAAGAAAACACAAATCTATTGTTAATATTTTATTCAAGTTAACAAAAAAAGTTTTCACAAATTGATTATAATATTTGTACGCAATCTTGTAAACAAATAGAACAATATTTCGAGAGTCTATTAAAGAAATGATATTTAGATTTAAGTTTAAATACAAAGCAATATTGTTAATTAAGATAAAATATTCAAGTTGATATATTATAGATTGAAGAAAAGTTTGTACAACAATTAATCTACTAATACTACAAGCAAAACAACTAAAAAAAAGAAATAAAAACATTTAAGAAGTTGCGTTACGTTTTTGTTGTCTTAAAAAAAAATCTTTTTGACAACAACTATTAATTGCGAATACGTTTATTTAAAACTAAAAATTTGATTTTATTGTATAATATCAAGCTAGACAAAAGATATAATATAAAATTAATTTTTTAAATAATTAGAATTCTTTAAAATAAAATAAAAGATAAAATTATAAGTTTTTATATTTTTGAAAAAGTTAATAGGACAAAACTTAAAAATATTTATTTAAATAATTAACTCAAAAGATATATTAAAAGAGATAAAAAAAATTTGTCTTTGCAAAATTAGAAAATAAAATAAAAAGATAGAAAATAGTTCTATACAAGAGACAAAAAAGCAATCTAACTAAAATAACAAAAAGTTCTTTGCGATAATTATATTGTTGCTATCTAATTATAATTATTTTGATTACACAAAAGTATAAGATTTTTTTCGAGAAAGAAAAATTACAATCTTTATATTTATTTTAATTACAAAAGCTTTAATACAAAGCTTATCAATTTACAAGCACTAGAAAGAATTTATGCGCAATTATACAAAGTAATTTACAAAACTTTATAATATTGAGCATTTAAAAAGAAACAAATAAAAGACAAGAAAATCGAAAAATTGAAAAATTAACAATTCTAATTAATTAGAAGCAAACAAACAACACTAGTATCTATTTGTCTACTTTAATTAACTAAAATTTATGTTCAAAAAGCTATCTAAAAGTATTAATAGAAAGTTTTAATCAAACGTTCTAAGATTTTAAAAATACTTTTAAATTATAAAAACGTGTTTTAGTTATCTTTTACAAAACATTTCTTAACAATAAATATAGCAGTATTACGCGCAAGTTATATTAGCTTTATATTTGTTTACAAGTTAATATATAGATAAATATTAATACAATCTTCTTGTATAATTAACAATATAAATTTTGCAAACAATAATCAAATCTATAAATAATAGTTTTTTATATTTAAAACTTTATATTTGTTAGATATTTAAAACAAGTTATTATTCGATTTACAAAACATAACAACTTAATAATCTAATCTATTATTAATTAAACTCTCTTTTCTAATTGATTACTTTTATATAAATGTTCTATTATTGAGCTTGTGCTATGGCTAATCAAGAGCAATAGTTAAAAGATACTAAACAAAAACAATTATTTGCGAGAAAAAATTCTTAGTCTCTTTTAAACAATTAAAATCAACAACAAGATTTATTATTTATATTAACAAAAAGATTTTCTAAAAAACAACAACTTGTATTTGCTAAATAGAGCACAAATTAATTTTTAATAACTTCTACATATTCTCTTTATAGTTAAAAATCAACTTTTCAAATTAAATTATCTTAAGCGCAAGATTAGTAAGCTTAATTACAATTACTACAAACGTTACAATCTTAAATATCTTAAGCTCAAAATTAAATCGAATTACAAAAAATAATTATTTGATCGACAAAAAACAACTTAACTATTAGAAATTGTGTTTATATATAAATAGCAAATATTTTGCTTTAATACAACAAAACTACAAATAACAAAAGAAGAGAACGTTTAAAAAATCTTCGAAATACAATTTTAAAATCTTTGAAAATAGTTGAGAACTAAATACAAAATTTGTAATAAACAATTAATAGAAATATTCAAATATAAATAAATAATTTATTGTAACAAGAATTGAAGAACATTATATAAAAAATTAACAAGAACAAAGAGCTAAAAATTTAAAACAATCGAATACAATTTTGTAAACTATAATTTTCGCAAACAATTAATATTTTATTTAAAAATATAGATTAATTAATTACTAAAACAATACTATAAATAGCAAAAAAACATTAAAATCTAAATAGAATTCTAAAGAAATTAAATTAAGTTATATAAAATTGATTTAAATTTTATACTACAAGATTAAAATATATTGCTAACTATACAATTAACAACTACAACAAAATAAATATTAAAATATTCATAAATACAATAGTATCTATCGAGCAAGAGTTTTTAAATATACAAATAAAAAATTATTTTTAAGAAATAAGTTTGATTAAATTTTTAGACGCAAAGTTAGAAAAGATTTGTCGATCAAAAGTTACAACAATTTTTTTTTTTTTACAAAAAATACAAAAGAATCGCAAACTTAAGAAAACAAACAAGAAAAATTTATATTATTAACTTTTTTGTCGAAATTAAAGACAAAATCTAAAGATAACAAGATTTACAAGAGTTAAAATAAAATAAAATAAAATAAAGATTTTAAGTTTGTTAAAAAAAAAATCTTTTTGTTATTATAATTACAAAATTTGATATTAAGATTGTTTTTATTAGATCTTAGACTATTTGAAGTTATTATATAACAAGATCGCGTACTTTAATTACCAAAAATGCAAAAATCCTTTTAAAAACAATAACTATATTTATTTCGATAAACAAAAAAAACAACACAAAGAACTATCTATATATAGAGATAAGTATAAACTTGCAATATTGAATTAACTACTATTTTGCGATATTGATTAAAGTCTTTCAACTAGTTGAACTAACTATATTAACAAAGAAACAAGAGAAAAATCTAGTTACAATAATATTGAAGTTAATTGTCTATATAACTTATTGAAGAAAGCTAGAATTTCTTTTGAAAATAAATTAAGTTTCTAATAATTAAATCAAGAAACAAGTAATTTAATATTATAAGTATCAATATAATTTTTTAACATTTGTAAAACAATATAAGATTAATTTTAAGTCTAATATTTATTTATTTGTTTCTAAGAATTCTTTAAAGCAATATATTTATAAGAGAGCAAAATTAATTTTTTTATCGAACAACTTTTAGTAGATTAATATTTAATTTCGAATAATAAATAGTACTAATTTAGCTAAATAGAATTAATGTAATATTATTGTTCTTAAAAATTAATTTAATTATTTAATAGAAGATTTAAAGTTTTAGATATAATTAGATTTTTAAGACAAATTATAAATAATATTGTATTATTAGCGAAGAAATATTAATTAACAAGAAAAATAGCTTCTTAATTGTTTGTTTTCTATATTACAAATAATAGTACAAATAGATTTAAATTTTAATATAACTTATATATTTTTACAAGACAATTATAAGTATAAGTTGCTAACAATATTGCATTTGTTAATCTTTAAAAAGTATTAAAATCAAATATCGAAATATTACTTTAATCTTAATATAAACTAAAATATTTATTAGAATTTTTAAAAATTGCAATTAGTTGTTTTCTTTGCTATATAAAACAATTTGTCTTGTAAAAAATATTTGATAGACAATTTTTATATATAAATTAAAATATAGTTGTAACAAATTGTAAAAAGAGAATAACTAGACAAAAAATACTAGATACTAAATTAATAGAGAAAGATCTACTAAAATAAAATTTATATTAAACAAATATATTTTGTCAATTAAAAGAAATATAAATTGCACAATCTTAAATTTCTTATTGCAAACTAAAAATCGATATTTATACAAAAATCGAAATATTTTTTATTTATATAACTTTGCTAAATAATAAGAAAACTCTTAAGAATTCTTGCATAAATATGTAAAGCAATCTAATTATAATTTATCGAAATTTGATTTTGTTACAATTATTTTTAATTAATATATCTTACTATTTTAAAGTTGCTATTAATTTTTTTTATATATCTAAAATCGAAAATACTATTTTAGAACGTATGTTTTGAAGCTCGACAGTTATAGTAAAGAAGTTAAGAATATTATTCGATAATACAAAAAATCTAATTATCTAATACAAGATACAAGATACTTAAAAATATACAACATATTATATAATTTTAATATAGAGAGAAATTCAAAAGATAAAACAAAAAATGTTTAACTTAAATTTATAAATAAAATTTATAAAATTTAAAGACTTAAAAGTATTAAATCTATATTGATTTAATACTTAATACAATCTAAATTCTTATTTGTTTAATTATAAAAAAAATAAAAAATTTAAGATTTCGATTATTTATTTTGATAGAAAGAAAAAGATTTTGTTGTTTTAATTCGAAACTAAACAAAAATATTGTAAATCAAAATTAAGTTAATAGTCAAAATTAGATATTTTAAAACTAAAAGTAGTTTTCAAATCTATATAATTATCTTTTATTTTAAAGAGTTTAACGTAAATACAATAGCAACAATTTATTCTATTTTTGTTAACAAAGTTTCAAGTTAATTTTTCGAAAATACATTAAAACAATTTATTATTATTATTTTTATTTTTAGAGAGTAAATCAAATTTATAACAAATAATTTTTTTAAGTACTCAATTTCGATTTAACAATTCTTTTGACTTTTTAGAAAGTTCTATACAAATCTACTTATTATGTTCTTTACAAAATTTATTGGAGTAATAAAATAAATAAATAATTTAGCAAAATTGTCTAAAAAGATCGAAGCATTTTTCTTTTTTTCTTACTACAATTTTTGCACAAGTAGAAACAAAAGTTTCTTTATTAAGTAATTACGAGACGATTACTAAAAGAAAGAAAATTATATATAATTAAGTAATCAAATACTATTAAGCTATAAATTTGGAAATATTTGTTATTAATATTAGCGATCTATTTGCAATATATATGCAATCTCTTTTACTTAAATCTTAGAATCTTAGCTACTTAATATACCATTAGACTATATAGTACGATTTATATATATATCGCGATAAGTCTTTGTTGTTATAGTTGTCTACTAACTAGAATTTTATTCCTATTTCCTTACAATGTTATTAATTTGATTGCTCAATTTGTAAAAATTATAATATATATTCTTAAGAATTTTTTCGACAAGTATTGCTTGTTTTTAAAAAACATTAATATACAAGAATCTAAGTCGAATTATAGCAACAAAAAAACAATTTTAAAGAATAAATTGTTTGTTCTAAAGTATATTTAATAATTGAACGCAATACTAGTAAACATTAAGTTAATCAATTGTACAATTTTAGACAAAAAATCATAATTTTGCAAGTTAAATATTAAAATCGTCGATTTTGTATATAATTTTAATAAACACTTCTTTAATAGTATTAAGATTATCAAAATTGTTAAATAGCTATTGTACAAAAACGTCTTTAAAGCAAAAGTCTTTATAGATATATATATCTACTATTGAATTTAAGTACTAAAATTCGTAATTGTTGCAAAATTAATCTATTGCTTGTTTAAAACAAAATATGCTTTTGTTTGAAGTTTAGAACAATAGAACGCAATAAACAAACTAAAGATTGCTTTAACAAATATATTAACAATGCGCACATTAAATTACTTTATTTTAATTGACAAAATTATTTTAATTGTAGATTTAAATTTAAAGAAATAAGAAGTTGTATTAATACAAATTGATACAATAACAAAGAAAAGATATTCTTTACAATATAAGAGTAAACTCTAGAGCGAACAAAAATCCTAATATAACGTTAAAAAACAAAAATATCGAAAACTTATAAAGATCTTAAAAAAAGTACAATTTTAGTTGTATAAAATTTAATTTATTATTAAGATTAATGTTAATATCTTAATAACTTAATTTAATTGCTTTGCAACAAATTTGTTTAATACTTTAATTATACATTAACTAATTTAAATTTGTTTTTTCGACTTTAATATGCGACATATATTTGATTAAAAACATATAACAAAAAATAAACTCTTAAAAAAATTAAAAGAGCTATTTAACAATATTAACAAAATTAATAAAAACAATACTAATAATTTTATTAATAATTAATTAAATTGCGTTTGCGTTTGTCTCGTACTAATAAAAATATTAGCAAAAGATAAGCAAATTCTCGAAGACAACTATTTTAAGAAGTTAAAACGAATTGCTCGATATTTTATTTTTTTGCAAAAACTTAATATAAATCAAAAGAATTTTCGCAAATTTAAGAATTATGCTTTTTGTTTCTTAACTAAAGAAGAACAATTGTTTCGAAAAGCAAATAAAAATATATCTTTGCGCAAAATAGTAGATTAAACAAAAGACAAAAATTGCATTATAAAAAGTTTGCATAATAAAAGCAATTATAAGAACAAAGAAAGCATTTATTAACGTATCGCAAATTAATATTAATAGTCAAATTTATTTAACTTTTGCAAAAAATACGTCGTAAACTATAATAAATATTAGCGAAAAGCATCTAACAAGCAAGAGAAAGCTATGTATTTAATTTATATTTTTAATTTACAAAAAAAGATTATCGTAGATTGCATTTATATGTTAACAACGAAAGTATTTATCAAAGTAAATCTAGTAATTGTTCGAAATAATTTGACTAAATAAATAAAAGTCAAAGCGATTCTAGATTTAAAAACATTAACTATAGTAAAATTTCTATAAAAAGATATTTTCTATTGATATAAATATATTAAAAAGACAATTATAAACAAGAAATTCAAAAATAAAATCGAAATAACAACTAAGCTCTTAAAAAGATATAACGTCAAAAAAGTAACAATGTTAACTTATTACTCGCAAGCAAATAAAATAATAAAAAGAGAATATAGATCTATTGTTGATGCTTTATTTAAATTGATCAAGAAAGTCTCTACAAATTAATTACAATATTTGCACGCAATATTGTAAATAGATAGAACAACAATTTAAGAGTCTATTAAAAAGATATTATTTCGACTTAAATTTAAATACAAAGCAAAATTGTTAATTAAGATAAAGTATTTAACTTAATATATTTCAAATTAAGAAGAGCTCGTATAATAATCAATCTATTAACTTTGCGAACAAAACAACTAAAAAGAAAAGATAAGAATATTTAAGAAATTGCGTTATATCTTTGTTATTTTAAAAAAAAGAACAAAAATCGTTTTAACAATAATTATTAATTGCGAACACGTTTATTTTAGACTAGAGATCTAGTTTTATTGCATAATATTAAACTAAACTAAAAATATAATATAAAATTATTCTTTCGATAATTAAAATTCTTCAAAAAAAAAAAAAAAAAACTATAAACTTTTATATTCTTGAAGAAATTAATAGCACAAAACTCAAAAATACTTATTTAAATAATCGACTTAAAAGATATGTCGAAAAAAACAAAGATTATTAAATCTTTGCAAAATTAAAAAAGAAAAAAGAAAAGATACAAATTAATCTTGTGCAAAAGATAAAAAAGCAATCTAGCTAAAACAATAGAAAATCTTTTTCAATAATTATATTATTGTTGTCTAATTATAATTATTTTAATTACACAAAAACATAAGATTTTTTTTAAAAAAAGGAAAGTTGCAATCTTTATACTTGTTTCAATTGCAAAAGCTTTAATATAAAGCTTATTAACTTATAAGTATTAAAAAGAATTTATGCACAAATATGCAAAGTAATTTACAAGACTTTATAATTTTAAGCATTTAAAAAAAAACAAATAAAAGACAAAAATATTAAAAACTTGAGATACTAACAATTCTAATTAATTAAAAACAAACAAGCAATATTAGTATTTGCTTGTCTACTCTAATTAACTAAAATTAACAATCAAAAAGTTATTTAAAAATATTAAAAGAGAGACTTTGATCAAATATTTTAAAAATTTAAGAATATTTTTAAATTATAGAGAACAAGTTTCAATTATCTTTTACGAAGCATTTTTTGACAATAAATATAGCAATATTATACGCAAGTTATATCAACTTTATATTTGCTTGCAAGTTAATATATAAATAAATATTAGCATAGTCTTTTTGTGTAATTAACAATATAAATATTGCAATCAACAATTAAATCTATAAGTAATAATTTTTTATATTTAGAATTTTATATTTATTAGATATTTAAAACAAGCTATTACTCGATTTATTAAAATATAATAACTTAATAATCTAATCTTTTATTAATTGAACTCTTTTTTTAATCTATTATTCTTGCATAAATATTCTATTCTTAAATTTGTGCTATAATTGATCAAAAGCGACAATTACAAGATATTAAACAAAAACACTTGTTTGCGAAAGACAATTCTTAATCTTTATTAAGCAATCAAGATTAAAAACAAAAATTATTAATTATATTAACGAAAAGATTTCGTAAAAAGTAACAATTTATATTTGTTAAACAAAGCACGAATTAATTGCTAGTAACTTCTGTATATTCTTTTTGTAATTAGAGATTAATTTCTTAAATCGAATTATTTTAAGCGTAAGATTAGCAAGTTCAATTATAGCAAGCACTATTGCAACAATCCTAAATGTCGCAATCTTAAATATTTTAAACTTAAAATCAAATCAAATTACAAAAGATAATTATTCGATTAACAAAAAATAACTTAATTATTAAAAATTGTATCTATATATAAGTAGCAAACATCTTGCTTTAATACAACGAAATTACAAGTAACAAAAAAAAACGTTTGAAAAATATTCAAAATACAATTTTAGAGTCTTTAAAGATAATTAAAAACTAAATACAAGATCTATAATATGCAATTAATAGAAACGCTCAAGTATACATAAATCATTTATCGTAACAAAAATTAGAGAACGTCGCACAAAAGATTAATAAAAAACAAAAAATTTAAAATTTAAAATAATTAAATATAACTTTGTAAACTATAGTCTTCGAAAACAATTAATATTTTGTCTAGAAATATAAATTAATTAATTATTCAAATAATATTGCAAATAGCAAAAAAGCGCTAAGATATTAAATAAAATTCTAAAGAAGTTAAGTTAAGTTATATAAAATCGACTTAAATTTCGCATTACAAAATCGAAACGCATTGCTAACTATACAATCGACAATTACAACAAAATAAATGTTAAAATATTTAAAAATACAATAACGTTTATCGAACAAGAGCTTTTAAAAATAATAATAAAAGATTATTTTTAAAAGATAAATTTAATTAAAATTTTAAACACAAAATTAAAAAAGACTTATCGATCGAAAATTACAACAATTTTTTTTTCTTTGCAAAAAATACCGAAAAATCGCAAGCTTAAGAAAACAAACAAAAAGAATCTATATTGTTAATTTCTTTGTCGAAATTAAAGTCGAAATCTAAAGATAACAAAATTTACAAAAAACAAAGCAAAAAAAAATAAAAAATCTTAAATCTTTTAAAAAAACTTTTTCTTTGTTATTACAATTACAAAATCTAATATTAAGATTATTTTTGTTAAATCTTAGATTATTTGAAGTTATTAATACAATACAATTGTTTGCTTTAATTACAGAAATTACAAAAGTCTTTTTAAAAACAATAACTATATTTATTTCAACAAACAAAAAAACGACGCAAAAAACTATTTATGTGTAAAAATAAATATAGATTTGCGATATCGAATTAACTATTGTTTCGCAATATTGATCAAAATCTTTTAAATAGTCGAACTAGTTATGTCAACAAAGAAATAAAAGAAAAATCTAATTACAATAATATTAAAATCAATTGTCTATATAGTTTATTAAAGAAAACTAGAATTTCTTTTAAAAATAAATCGAGTTACTAATAATTAAATTAAGAGATAAGTAATTTAATGTTATAAATATCGACATAATTTCTTGACGTTTATAAAACAATATAAGATTAATTTTAAATCTAATATTTATCTATCTGTTTTTAGAAATTCTTTGAAACAATATATTTATAAGAGAGCAAAACTAATCTTTCTATTAAATAACTTTTAACAAAATAATATTTAACTTCGAATAATAGACAATACTAGTCTAGCTAAATAAAATTAATATAACGTTATTGTTCTTAAGAATTAATTAAATTATTTAATAAAAGATTCAAAATATTAGATATAATTAAATCTTTAGAGCGAACTACAAATAATATTGTATTATTAGCGAGAAAATACTAATTAACGAAAAAAGTAACTTCTTAATTACTTGTTTTCTATGCTACAAGTAATAATGCAAATAGATTTAAATTCTTATATAACTTACGTAATTTTACGAAACAATTACAAGCTTAAGTTGCTAACTATGTTGCATTTGTTAATCTTTAAAAAGTATAGTAATTAAACGTCGAAACATTACTTTAATCTCGACGTAAATCAAAATATTTATCAAAAATTCTTAGCAATTGCAATTAGCTATGTTGTTTGCTACACAAAATAATTTTTTTGTAAGAAATATTTGATAGACAAGTTTTATATATAGATTAAAATATAATTGCAACAAGTCGTAAAAAAAAATAACTAAAAGAAAAAAATACTAGATATCAAATTAACGAAGAAAGATTTATTAAAATCAAATTTACACTAAATAAATGTGTCTTATTAATTTAAAAAAATGCGAATTATATAATCATAAATCTCTTATTGCAAGCTAAAAACTAAAATTAATATAAAAATCGAAGTGTTTTTTGTCTATATAACTTTGCTAGACAATAAAAAAACTCTTAAGAATTCTCGCATAAATATTTGAAGCAATATAGTTGCAATTTATTAAGATTTGACTTTGTTACAATTATCTTTAATCGATATATTGTAGTTGAGTAACTAGATAATATTAGACTATAAACTTAGAAATGTCTATTATCAAGACTAGCAATCTATTTGCAATACATATGCGATCTCTCTTACTTAGATCTTAGAATCTTAGCTACTTAATACATTATTAAACTATATAGTACAATTTATGTGTATATCATAATAAGTCTTCGCTATTATAGTTGTCTACTAACTAGAATCTTATTTCTACATTGCTATATTAAAGTCGAAGACAAAACTTTAATTACAATAACAAACATTACAATAATAAGCTATCGACGTGTCTTTAAAAACAATCTTAGAAACTCAAAAACTTAAGAAAACAAATATGAAAGACAAGTTAATCTTGAAAAACTCTCGCAATCAAAAACTTCAAAACTGAAAAATACGAGATTAACAACTTAAGAATCAAAATATTATCGAATTAAAAGAGCAAAAAAAAAAGAAGCAAAATTAAAGAATTAAGAATAACAATTAGAGTTGTAGATTCAAAAATTGAAATACTTTATCGAAATTGTAATTAATATTTATTGTTGAAACAATAAGTTGCTCGCTAACTTTAGTAACGTTATTAAAGAAAGAAGCTTCGCAACAATATAATTGATCTATATATTTAAGAGCGAAAACACTATTTAAACTCTTTTCTTAATAGAAATTGAAGTAGATCTTTAACGCAAAGATATTTGTTAACAATAGATTAACAAATAACTAGAAGAAACAATAAATCGAAAACATCTATTTATAATTGATCAAAAAGACAAAGAGACAGTAAACGAGAAAACAGTGTAAAATTAAAAAAAAAATCTCTTTTTGTTGTCTTTGCAAAAGAAGAAAAGCAAAACGAAAAGAGATTTGTGCATTAAAAGCTTTATTATTTGAATTGATTATTACTATTAGTCTTTTTGATCTTTTTATTGTTACTTTTACTACTTGTTGTCAAGCTATTCTCGTAGCAACGATATTTCAAAATATTGAAAAGATTGTCGCAAAGATTGTAGAACTCTTTTTTAACATATTTATGTTATTAAGAAACTAAGTAAATAATTTTATAAAATCTGCATTAAGCTTTTACTATATAATCTCTATATTTTTCTTAAAAATGCCAAAAGTATTTTATTTTAACAAACTTAATATTATTGATTTTCTAAATTAATTTTCGAATCTCTATAATAAGTATAGAGTAATTTCTTAAAGCAAAATTATTAAGTTGTCTCGATATTGCGATAAGCTTATAGAGAACTTTATTAAGTTTACTTCAATCTAAATAGATAAAAAGTAAAATAAAATAATAAAAAAACTAAAAAAAAGTATAAAGATAAAAAATTTAATTAAAAAATAAACTTTTGTATCTTTTTAAAGTCTTTGAAAAATATATTAAAAGCAAAGTCGAATAATATTTGTAAGTACAATCGACAATTTAAAGTTATTTTTTCGAAACTTATTAAGTTTAATTAAGTCGATAAATACACTAAATTCTTTTAATATTTGAAGAGTCTCTTTTGTAGTATTTGCACTAAAATAATGCGAAAGCATAAAATTAATCTAAACAATGCAATTATTTTAATATTTAAATTATTATACAAGACAATAATAAAATTGATCAAGAATAAAACAATTATGCGAGAAATAAATATTAATAGCAATTAAGTTGTCTAGCAAGTTGCGAATAGCAATATAAGTAACTTAATAAATAAAATAAGCAAGAAACAAGATCTAATTAAAAAAGAAGTTATATTAAAGACGACTTTTGCTTCTTTTGTATTGTTAGCAATTTTAGTTAATAACGCGAGAATTAACAAGATGCTAAATATTTTGATATAAGTTTTCGAAAATCTCAAAATTAATAGTGTTTGCGATATAAAGAAAAACAGAGTTTATTAAAGAATTTAACAAACAATAACAACGCAATTGCTAAAAACTTTACGTAACTCTTTTTCTTAAACTTAGATAACAATTTCGACACTATTTTAAGAAACAACTTATACTTATTAAAGATTTGCTCTCGTTTCTAAATACAATCGATCTTAAATAAGTGCTTGTTTTATTACAATATGCATTGACAATAAGTCTATCTAGAGTTAACAATTTTAATAACGAATAAAAAGATTTATATAAACGAAAACAATAGAATTTGCTATAAATTTAACGATTTTAAAGACAAAGAATTAAAATTGTCTTTTAACAATACGAAAATGAAGAAAGAGACTATACGACTTTGTCTTCAATAAAGAGCGCAAAATTGTATTTAAAATTTTGTAATTACAATAGCAACAATACGATTAGATCTAAATTCTTTGTCAAAGAAAAAAGAGAACAATAAGTCGAATTAAAGTGATAGTAAAAATTCGAAAAACTTAATCAAAAAAAGACTTTTCTAAGCAATAGATATTCTAGAAGTTTCTAATAGCACAATCGATCAAAATAATAAAAAAAAGAATTAAGAAAGAGAAGAAATTCTTAATAGCTAAGAACATTAGATCTAGAAATTATTTAAAGATAATAAAAGCTTCAAACAAAGAAATATACGTAAAAAAAAGAGTAATAAAAACTAGAATAAAAGACATTATAATAAAGAACGTTCTTGTGATATTTAATTTTAACTCGAGAGTTACAAAATATTAGAAAAGCAAATCTAGAAAGAAGCAAAAGACTTTTGTAAATTATATACAATAAACAAAGCGTTTAAAAAGAATGCTTCAAGCTATAAAGAAATAAACTAATTCGAAGACTTTAACTCAAAGTATTTTTATCTTAAAAATAAAAATAAAATTAATAAATTTCTTAGAACTTTGTCTTAATCTAAATTATTTTTTCTTTTGTTCTCTTTTTAATAAGAAGTTTGATATTATAGTAAATAAAAGAAAGTCTTAGAAGCTTACTAGAAAAGAAAAAAAGACAATTGTTATTATAAAATTAATCAACGCTAAATCTATCGAAATTGTTTATTTTAAAAACATTGTTGCAAAAGTAAGATCTCTTAGAACTTTGTATTTTGTTATCTATCTTATTGCGTAAATACAATTAAGAAACGTAAAAGTCAAAGCAATATTTAATAGTAATATAAAAATTAATTGCATTAACAAGAGTCTTGCAAATAAAACTAAATTAACAATTTAACAAAATATTTTTATTTTATTGATAAAAGTTATCGAAGCGCATATTTGGCTTAAAGAAATAATAAAAGATGCGAAAGTATTAATTAAAAAAATAGTAATTTATACTTTTATCTTTGTTGTTTTTCGACTCAATTACGAAATTTTATTAGAACAACTCTTTTAGCAAAGTGCTTATATAAACTTTGTAAGTATAAACAATAACTTTCTAAAATTAACGATTTATTTTAGAAACGAAACTAAGCGTATTAATGTTTTAGAAATGCTTGTTAATTATTCGAGCAACAAAAATAAGAATATAATATTCTTAGAGAAATCTTTAAATTTCTAAAACAATTGTTTAATTAATATAGTTGCTCGATTTCGCAAATCGAATTGTAGAAAATTTCTAAAGATAAAAGTTAAAGCTATTAAGATAATAATATCGCAAAATAAAATTAAGACAAAAGAACGACAAAATTCTAATTAAGTAAAGTAGACAAACAATATTAACATCTATTTATCTATTAATTTAATTAATCAAAATCGAACAAATATTTAAATTAATATTATGTTTCGAACATCTTTAAGATTATTTATAATTCGAATTTTTCGACAATATATTATAAAAGAGACTTTTATTATTTAATTATTAAAAAAATTTGATATTCTTTGTCAATTGTTTGTTATTTTACGCTTTTCTATTCGAGTAGATATAGCGTACAAACAAAAAGCTTAAGAAACAAATCTCGTAAATATTAGTAATTCGAATAATTCTACTTCAAACAAATATTTAAATTAAAAGAAGATTTTAAAATTATTAATTATTAAGAACTTCTAAAGAAAACTTAATAAAAGATACAATTTTCTTCTAATGTCTAAGTTTTTTAGTATTTAGCGTAATTCTTGTCTTATTAAGAAACGTATTCAAAAATTAATTATAAAATTAAAACACTTTTTACAAGAACAAAAACTCTTAATTATTATGCTCTTTAATCGCGAGATTACTTTAACTTGAAGCTTCTCTAAAATAGACAAAATTAGACTAGAAGTTGCATTTGATCAAAAGATACGCATTATAGAGCACAAAGTATAGCAAGCTTCGAACTTTCTAGTTTCTTATATGCTAAATTTTATTGTAATCAAGATATTAGAGAAGCGTCTATAGACAAGTTTGCTTAAGTATTGCTATAAATTGTATTAAAATCTTTGATTTTTTGTAAATAAAAAAAAGAGTAAGTATTGCATAATTAATGTTGTTATAAAAATAAACAAAATAATTGTTCGAAATACTAACATATCTTCTAATATCGAAGAGTTTGCGAAAGAGTTTATCGAAATAATAGTTGCGTTATTAATTAATCTCTTTTTAAATTACAATTAAATAGATTTTGCATTAAAGAGTCGCATTTTTATTATTTTTATAACTTTTTTGCAAATTGCTTAGAATAACTTGTTTGTTGCAAGATACTACTAATCTAATAGCTCAAATTATAAAAGTTTCAATTTGTATTTTTAAGAATTTTCTTAACAAGTGTTGCTTCTTTGTAAACAATATAAATATAAAAGAATTTAAGTTAAATTACAACAATAGAAAAACAAGTTTAAGAATTAGATTGTTTGTTCTAGAGTATATTTAATAATTAAATACAATACTAGTAAACATTAAATTATTTAATTGTAAAATTTTAAGCGAAAAATCTCAATTTTGCAAGTTAAACATTAAAATTGTCGATTTTATATATAATTCTAATAAATGTTCTTCTAATATTATTAAGATTATCAAGATTGTTAAGTAATTATTATATAAAGACGTTTTTGAAACAAGAGTCTTTATAGACGTATGCATCTACTATCGAATTTAAATATTAAAATTTATAATTGTCGCAAAATTAATTTATTGTTTGTTTAAAACAAGATTTGCTTTTGTTTAAAATTTAGAGCAACAAAGTACTATAAACAAACTAAAGATTGTTTTAACAAATACTTTAACAATGCGCATGTTGAACTACTTTATTTTAGTCAATAGAATTATTCTAATTGTAGATTTAAGTTTAAAAAAATAAAGAGTTGTATTAATGCAAATTAATACAATAACAAAGAAGAGAGATTCTTTGCAAGATAAAAAAAACTTTGAAGCGAACAAAAATCTTAATATAACGTCAAAAAACAAGAATGTCGAAAACTTATAAAAATCTAAAAGAAAGTATAATTTTAATTGTATAAAGTTCGATTTATTATCGAAATTAATATCAATATCTTAATAATCTAGCTTAATTGTTTTGAAAAGCAAATAAAAATATATCTTTGCGTAAGATAGTAGATCAAACGAAAAACAAGAATTGCATTGTAGAAAGCTTGCATAATAAGAGCAATTATAAAATAAAGAAAGAATTTATTGACGTATCGCAAATTAATATTAATAATCAAATTTATTTAATTTTTGCAAAAAATACGTTGCAAGCTATAATAAATGTTAGTGAAGAGTCTCTAACAAATAGGAAAAAGCTATATATTTAACTTACATTTTTAACTTGTAAAAAAAGATTGTTGTAGATTGCATTTATATATTAACGACAAAAATACTTGTCAAAATAGATCTAGTAATTGCTCGAAATAATCTAACTAAATAAACAAAAATTAAAGCAATTTTGAATCTAAAAGCGTTTGTTATTGTAAAGTTTCTATAGAAGAACATTTTTTGTTAACATAAGTATATTAAGAAAATAATTATAAACAACAAATTCAAAAATAAAGTTAAAATAACAATTAAGTTTTTAAAGAGATATAATATCAAAAAAGTAACAACGTTCACTTATTATTTATAGATAAATAGAATAATAAAAAGAGAGCACAAATCTATTGTTAATGCTTTATTTAAGTTGATAAAAAAAGCTTTTATAAATTGATTACAATATTTGCACGCAATATTATAAATAAATAGAACGACAATTCGAGAGTTTATTGAAAAAACGTTATTTTAACTTAAGTTTAAATACGAAGCAATATTGTCTATTAAGATAAAGTATTTAACCTAATATATTATTGTTACGATCCCAGGCTAGACAGGCTTTGTCCTTCGGTTACCCTCCGGATCTGCGCCCTCTAGTCTCGGATATATTACGGGTAGTAGCTAGCGCCTTGACATCTATAGTACTTATATTTATTTCCTGTATATAGTTAGTTCTGCATAGCTAGTATTCTTGTCAATTAACTACATACTAGTTATTACAGCTCTAATGCTAACATTATAGATTAAAGAAGAGTTTGTATAACAATTAATCCATTAATCTTTCGAACAAAACAACTAAAAATATATATATATATATGTTTAAAAAACTATGTTGCGTTTTTGTTATCTTAAGAAAGAGAACAAAAATCTTTTTAACAATAATTATCAACTACAAACACGTTTATTTTAAGCTAAGAATTTAATTTTATTGCATAATATTAAGCTAAATAAGACATATAATGTAAAATTATCTTTTTAATAACTAAAACTCTTCAAAATAAGAAAAGAAGACAAAACTATAAACTTTTATATTTTTGAAAAGATTAATAATACAAAACTTAGAGATACTTATTTAGGTAATCGACTTAAAAGATACGTCGAAAGAAATAAAGACTATTAGATCTTCGCGAAATTAAGAGACAAGAAAAAAGAAATAAGAATCAATTTTATGTAAGATGCAAAGAAGTAGTTTAGTTAAAGCAACAAAAGTTTTTTTGCAATAATTATATTATTGTTATCTAGTTATAATTATTTTGATTACACAAAAGTATAAAAAAAATTTGAAAAAAGAGAAAAAGTTGCAATCTTTATATTTGTTTTAATTGCAAGAGTTTTAATATAGAGCTTATTAATTTACAAGTATTAGAAAGAATTTATGCGCAAATATGCAAAGTAATTTACAAGACTTTACAGTTTTAAGCATTTAAAAAAGAAACAAATAAAAGACAAAAATATTAAAAGTTTAAAATGCTAACAATTTTAATTAATTAAAAACAAACAAACAATACTAACGC